>OBLN01000181.1_pt1 | contig 23612 bp, 27 predicted proteins | sample 1519301 | NCBI WGS metagenome assembly OBLN01 (sample SAMEA2452533, study PRJEB22499) | sediment metagenome | reverse complement strand
GCTTTCCGGTGCTGCAATTATGGACGGTGCAGTGCTTGTAATTGCCGCAAACGAAGACTGCCCGCAGCCACAGACAAAGGAACACCTTATGGCACTGGACATAATAGGGATTAAAAACATTGTTATAGTCCAGAACAAAATCGACCTCGTATCAAAGGAAAAAATTATCGAGAACTACCACCAGATAAAAGAATTTGTCAAAGGTACTGTTGCTGAGAATGCACCTGTAATCCCTATTTCTGCCCAGCAGAATATTAACATTGACATTCTGATCGATGCCCTGGAAACCCAGATCCCGACTCCTGTGCACAAAGTGGACAAGCCTGCCAGCATGCTGATTGCCAGGTCTTTTGACATTAACAAGCCAGGAGCCTCAATTGACGAAATCCGCGGAGGCGTTATCGGAGGCACCCTTACAGAAGGCGTACTTCACCCCGGCGACGAGCTTGAAATCAGGCCTGGAATAAAAGTCACAACAGAAGGAAGCACCAGATGGATTCCTATCCTGACTAAAGTCTCATCTATCTTTGCAGGAGCAACAAAAGTAGAAGAAGCAACTCCCGGAGGACTTCTTGCTGTCGGGACCTATCTTGACCCTACTCTGACAAAAGGAGACTCTTTAACAGGACAGATGGCAGGTGCTCCTGGGACCCTCCCTGAAACAAGGCACCAGTTTGTCATGGAACTTCACCTCCTCGACAGGGTTGTGGGAGTTACAAGAGAAGAAAAGATCAATGAAATCAAGACCAGTGAACCCCTTATGTTGAACATAGGGACCGCAACAACTGTAGGTGTGGTCACCAGTGCCAGGAAAAATGAGGCCCAGGTGGCACTCAAGCGCCCTATAAGTGCAGCCGTAGGCTCAAGGGTTGCTATCAGCAGGAGAATTGATTCCCGCTGGCGGCTCATTGGAGTAGGGGTAATAAAGAGTTGAAAATCATAATCGACACTAATGGATTCATGATCCCTGTCCAGTTTGGAGTAGATATTTTCGAAGAACTGAAAAGGCTGGGTTTTAATGAGTTCTATGTACCTGAAGCTGTTGTATTCGAGATAGAAAAACTCATAAAGCGGGAAAAAGGTTCAAACAGGACAGCCGCAAAGGTCGCCAGGTCCATGATGGAAAGGTGCAGGCGGATAGCAGGCACCGGCCCTGCGGACGATGTAATACTCAGGCTCGCAAAAGAGATGGAAGCGGCTGTCCTTACAAATGATATAGGGTTAAAACGCAGGCTTGCCGAAAGCGGAGTCCAGACCGTATCCCTGCGCCAGAAAAACAGACTGGATTTTGTTTGAAAAACCCACCGGATATTTCCGGGCAGCAGTTCCATTGATTAGGTTTACGGGTGATTAGCAGATGTATAAATTAATGAAACTCGTTGATACTGTTCGCATTCCTCCTACCCTTCTCGGGGCAGAGGTGATGCCTACTATTAAAAACGCATTAAGAGAAAAACTTGAGGGGCAGGTTGACAAAAAACTTGGCTCTCTTGTTGCGGTCTACAATATTGACGAGGTAGGAGAAGGGCATATCCTTGTCGGAGACGGGGCTGTGTATTATGATGTAACATTCGAAGCAGTGATGTTCTATCCGGAACTCCAGGAGATTATTGAAGGGGAAGTTGTGGAAGCTGTCGGCTTCGGGGTCTTCGTTGGAATGGGACCAATGGACGGGCTGCTCCATGTCAGCCAGATTACTGACGATTTTATTTCTTATGATGCAAAAAATGCAAGGCTTGTTACTAAAAACGGAGGCAAGTCAATTGCCGAAGGCGATCATGTAAGGGCAAGAATTGTTGCAGTCAGTATTAATGAAAGGGAACCAAAAGAAAGCAAAATCGGGCTTACAATGCGCCAGACAGCCCTTGGCAAACTGCAGTGGCTTGAAGAAGCCCGCAGAAAAAAGCAGCCTCAGGAAGCTCCTGGTGAAGAGGCTGCCTGAATAAAAAAGAAGGCAAAAGAGAGGATTTATAATGCCAGAAAAAGTCTGTAGACACTGCCTGAGGCTCCTTGAAGGACAAAACTGCCCTGTTTGCGGAACTTCAGACCTTGCAGAAGAATGGAGCGGGCTTGTTATAATCCTTGACACAGAACGCTCGGAAATCGCAAAAAGACTCGGGGTTGACATCCCGGACAAATTTGCTTTGAAGGTGCGCTGAGTTGAGTGTTCATATCGAGCTTCCAAGAGAACTTCGCCCACTTATGAAAAGACCCCTCGGCACTTTATACAGGGGAAAGGGCAGGGATACGATAGAAAAGTTTGCAGGGGAACTTTCAAGCCCCACAAAACTTATATCCGTAGGGGATGTTACTACCTTCCACCTGCTCGAAGCCGGGATTATTCCGGACATCTGTATTGTGGATGACCGAACTAAAAGGAAACCGGTATCCAGTGATGTTTCGGCCCGGAACAGGGACAAAGTCTATGAAGAAGTTTCGGTTGACAACCCTGCAGGAATCATAACTGATGAGCTTATTAAAACCCTATGTGAAGCGTTTGCTTCGGAAAGGCTTCTCCGCATTTTCGTAAGAGGAGAAGAGGACCTGGCAACCCTTCCTGTAATTCTTCTGGCTCCTCCCGGGTCTATTGTCCTCTACGGACAACCTGATGAGGGCGTGGTCTTTGTAGAGGTCACCGAGAAAAAGAAAGAAGAGATAAGGGCTCTTTTTGAAAAGCTTATCAGCAAAAATCAAAATAATGAATTGGATAAAATACGGAGAATCCTAGATGGACATAAAAATCCTTAAAGACAAGAAGAATTCACTTTTAAACAGAAGGGAACTGGATTTCGTTGTGAAATATGAAGGTTCGACTCCTTCCAGAAATGATATCAGGAACAAGCTCGCTGCAATGTTGAACGCTCCCCTTGAACTGCTGGTTATCCAGAGGATCAAGACCGAATACGGAATGCAGGAAAGCAAGGGCTATGCAAAGCTCTACGAAGATGCGGACCGTATGAAACAGGTAGAACAGGCATACATCCTGAAGAGGAACGCTGTCCCTGGATCAGAGACTGAGGGAGAAGAGGCTTAAGCCTTACTGAGGTGCATAAACATGGCAGTAAAAGATTACTACAAAGTCCAGGGCGACTCCGTAACCAGACTTAAACAGTTCTGTCCCAGATGCGGACCCGGCGTATTCCTTGCAGAACACAAAAACCGCCTTGCCTGCGGAAAATGCGGCTACACCGAGTTCAAAAAATAAACCCGCAAGGGAAATCATAACTCATTTTTCAACCCGGACCGCAGGAGTTTTCCTGCGGCTCCTTTCATTCAGTAATTAAACTCTTTTCTACAGCAGTCTTTAAATTCTGCCAACTAATTTTGTCGCGTATTTTTATCGAGTATAGTTGCAGCTATTAGTTTACAGATTCCAGCGTAGAATATTAAGAACTTATAAATGACCCTATAAATGATCCGAATTTCAGGATCCCAAAAAACAAAGCTTGACTTCCTTAACAGAAAACCGAACTTCACAGACAAACCGAACCTCGCAGGCGACAGAAAACCGTTTATTTTTGAAATATTATATTTTAGCCAGGAATATGAACTTGAAATGAAAATACACTTCCTGGGAGATAGTTCCCGGAAAGATAAAGAAAAGGGGAAAACATGTCCGAGAAAAATGCAAGAATAAAAATCATAGAAATAAAGGATATGCACGTGGAAAACCTGAAAGTAAAGGGATTCAGAGAAAAACCTCTTATTATCAAAAATCTAACTTTAAAAAATGTCAGGTTGATTATTAAGCTGCCTCCGGAAAAGAAAGAATAAGAGAACCTGGCCTAGATTGGATTTGCTTGATAAATAAAAAAATCTTTTTAATTCAATTTCCTTTTAGGCCCATTTTTTATTCTCGCTATGTGAAGTTTAGCATTATTCCCCTTTTCGTTTCTTTTAATTTTCTGCCAGACAGGCTATCAAAGGGATTTATTAATCGTAGTTTAAAGGCGATCTCAAGATATACCGGACTGATACTTGAGGGACGGGAGGATCGAATTGTTCCTGGATTATTAAATCAGTAACTCTTTTCTGCAAATTGTATTTATATCTGGGTGCATATATAATTCTATATAAATATTTTTGGAAGATAAAGCCAGAGGTCTTATGCAATCTCTTTATGCCAGAGCCTGGTACAGCAAAGCCCTTGCTCTTTTGAACCTGAAAAATCCGATCGGATCGGAGAAGAATTTTGAAAAGGCTCTTGAAGCTTTTGATTCCCTGCTTGAGATTTACCCGGAGGACACGGTTGCCTGGCAGTATAGGGGAAATATACTGCGCTACCTGGACCGTCCCGAAGAAGCCCTTCAGGCTTTTGAGAAGGCCCTTGCCTGTGATCCGAAAAATGTTCCAGCCTGCTACTTTAAAGGGCTTACGCTCGGGTATCTGAATCTTCCTGAGAAGGCTCTCGAGGCTTTCGGAAGAGTGCTTGAAAGGGACCCACAGCATACAGGAGCTCTTTATTACAGCGGGCTTGCTTTAAACCAGCTTGGCAGGCATGTTGAAGCCGTCTCAGCCCTCTCCGGGGCTCTCGAAATAAAACCTGAAAACCCTGGAGCCTGGTATTACAGAGGAGTATCTCTCTATATCCTCGGGAAGAATGTGGAAGCTCTGGAAGCCTTTGAAAAGACTCTCGGGCTTGAGCCTTCACATGCAGGGGCATGGGAGGGTAAGGCAAAGGCATACCTTTCGCTGGGCAGAAGGAGAGAGGCTTTAAGAGCATGCGAAAAGGCGCTTGAACTTGAACCTTCTTCTGCAGGTGCATGGGAAACTCAGGGCAAAATTCTGGAAGGCATTGGAAGGAGAGAAGAAGCTCTCGGAGCTTTTGAGAAGAGCCTTATTCTTGAACCTATGAATGCAGGGAACAAAATAGAAAAGGGCAGACTACTTGGAAGCCTTGGAAGGTATGAGGAGGCTCTTCAGGCTTTTGAAAGCGTAATCCAGACGGACGGTTCTCTTACCGAGGCAAAAATCAATAAGGGAAAAGCCCTTCTGGCACTTGGGAACTACAAACAGGCTCTTGATTCTTTCAGTAAAACCCTTAAAGAAAATCCTGAGATTTCGGAAGGTTGGGAAGGAATAGGCAGCTGTTTCCTTGCTCTCGGAAGATATTATGAAGCAATGCAGGCTTACGAAAGAGCCCTTTCTTCAGGGCCTGAGAGTAGCTGTACCCTGAGCGGAATCGGAGAAGTATACTATGAGCTTGGAGATTTTTCCAGGGCTCTTGAAGCCTTTGAGCAGGCTTTAAGGCTTGATATGGAAAATGCCTTTGCCTGGAATGGTAAAGGAAACGTGCTCTACAAACTCGGGAAGTATACTGAGGCTCTGGAAGCTTATGAAAACCTCCTTACCCTTGATTATGAGAGCCTTCCCGCCAGGTATAACAGAGGTACTGTACTATCCAGGCTTAAAACCGGACAAAAATGGACGGGAGAACCTCTCGATACTCAGCTCCAGACAGCTTTTAAAAAATACCTTGAACTGTCCGGAAAACTTACTGAGGATAAAATAGGATCTGAGGGCTGGGAATACAGGGGACTCGCTTTTGCAGAACTTGGGGAATACAGGGAAGCGATTAGCGCGTTTGATATGGCAGCAAGATATAAGCCTGAGAACATATCTCACCTCGTTTACAAAGGAATTGCCCTGTTATGTATTGAGAGATATGAAGAAGCAATGCAGGTTTTTTCGAATGCGGAAGAGGTTTTTTACACAACAATGGGCTCGGAAAGAAACGGGGAAAATGACAACGGAGAAAAAGCCGAACAATCCTGGGCCCTTAACCCTGCAGGGAAAAAAAACGTGCTTGACAAGCTCAGGACTGCTAAAGGTTTCGCGCTTGATGCTCTCGGCAGATATGAAGACGCCCTGAAAGCATTTGAAAGTACGAAAAAAGTTTCTGGAAACGGAAAGGTCTCCTGCTCTGGAGAAGGTATTGTTTTTGCACATTGCGGGGAATGGAAAAGAGCCCTGAAAGCATTTGATAGTGTTCTCTTATACAATCCGGAAGACTCCCTGGCTTCGGTAATGAAAGCCTTTGCCCTGATAAGGCTCCAGGATTTTAATGGAGCTGCGGAAGTTCTTGAGAGATTCGCAGTAAAGGATGAAGATCCCGATCTTCCTTCCTGCCTGCTTGGTTTTGCCTGCTCCAAACAGGGGAATTTTGAGAGAGCTCTGCAAGCTTACAGGAAAGCAGTTGAAGTAAATCCCAGGAACATCCATGCGAGAAACGGGCTTGCAGAGGTTTATTTCAGGCTTGGGAACAGCAGAGGGGCATTAAAAGAACTTGAAGCCTCGATCTCAACGGACCCTGAAAATGCATTTTCGAGAAGCCTTAAAGGCAGGGTCGAGCTTGAAGAACAGGCATGTGAAGCTGCTCTTGAGTCATTCAGGCGGGCTCTTGCCCTGGATGCGGAAAATCAGAGGTTTCTGTTATGGGACGCATATGCAAGGTATATGTATGCGGAGGCTTCTTTTGAGGAAGGCAGCGCACGCTTCAGATATACTCTTCTTGCAGCCGCCGGGAAGCTCGAAAAGGCAGCAGTTTGCCTTGAGCCGGAAGACAGCGAAATGAAGGCTTATGCCCTGTATTTCCTCGGGCTTTTTTATTGCAAAATCCGTTATTTCCGAAAAGCCTCCGAAAGGCTTGAGGAGTGCCTGAGGCTTGAAAACTCACGAAAAGTAAAACAGCCTGCAGTCCTGCTCCTCAAAAGTATCCGCGCAAGACGGCTCAGGCACTCCTGGTGGGAATGGTGGCTTTCTCCGGGGGCACACAGCTCTGTAAGAAAAGCAGGTTTCTGGTTACTGATATTTTTAATTTTCAGCATACTGCTGTCCCATCCCGCAGCTTCGACCCTGCCTCTTATATCCTGGCCTGCAGCCACTATAAGCCATGCTTTTTACCCTGAAGGTACAAACAGTGCCTCATGGGCACTTTACTGGAAAGAATACGTAGTTTCAATCCTGCTTCTGTCTTCCCTTCTAGTCCTTCCCGGGTTCAGATCCGACAGCAATGAAAATGAAGAGCTTGAACTTGAGACTCTTACGCCGCCATCCCCGGATTTTGATATCCCCGTATCTGTCCTGGAAGAGTTTACTGACAGGCTTGAAAAGAGTCTTTTTTCTCCGGAACCCATGAGGGAAAGCATAGCAAAACTTGGCAAGTTCTGAAGCCGGAAGAAGAGGGATTCAAAATTTTAGATATGTATCAGAAAAGCAAAGTATTATAACCATCTCCGGTATTATCCGAAGGCAGTGACAGCAAGCACAGGAAAAGGACTGGAAAGGAGGCCCGAAGCCTTGAAAAATACGTTCATCCTTGGAATCGAAGGCACTGCCTGGAACCTCAGTGCCGCAATCGTGACCGAGACAGAAATTATTGCCGAGGTTACAGAAACTTACAAACCTGAAAAAGGCGGAATTCACCCCAGGGAAGCCGCCCAGCACCATGCAAAGTATGCGGCAAGCGTCATCAAAAAACTCCTTGCGGAGGCAAAAGAAAAAGGAATAGAGACTTCAGATCTTGACGGCATAGCTTTTTCTCAGGGGCCCGGGCTCGGACCCTGCCTGAGGACCGTTGCAACAGCAGCAAGAATGCTTGCCCTTTCCCTCGGGATTCCCCTTATAGGAGTCAATCACTGTATTGCCCATATAGAAATAGGGATCTGGAGAACTCCTGCAAAGGACCCTGTTGTCCTCTATGTGAGTGGGGCAAATTCCCAGGTAATCTCCTATATGGAAGGAAGATACAGGGTCTTTGGAGAAACTCTGGATATAGGGCTTGGAAATGCTCTTGATAAGTTCGCCAGAGGAGCAGGTCTGCCCCATCCCGGAGGACCTAAAATTGAGGCGTGTGCAAAAGACGCAAAGAGGTATATCCCCCTTCCTTACGTGATTAAAGGAATGGACCTCTCATTTTCCGGACTTTCAACGGCTGCAAGTGAAGCGCTGAAAAAGGCCTCCCTGGAAGACGTCTGCTACTCTTACCAGGAAACAGCTTTTGCAATGGTAGTCGAGGTTGCAGAACGCGCCCTTGCCCATACAGGAAAAAAAGAAGTGCTGCTTGCAGGCGGCGTAGGTGCAAATACCAGGCTCCGTGAGATGCTGGACAAGATGTGCGAAGCCAGAGGTGCAAAATTCTATGTGCCCGAAAAGCGCTTTATGGGCGATAACGGGACTATGATCGCATACACAGGGCTCCTGATGTATAAGTCAGGAAATATCCTCTCGATCGAGGACTCACGCGTAAACCCGAGCTTCAGGACTGATGACGTTAAAGTGACATGGATAAAGGAAGAAGAAATGAAGAAGGTCCCTGAGATTTCCCCTGAAACTTTCTTCAGGATGCCGCCCGGAGAAATTCTGGATAATGGGGCTGAAGCTGTTGTTTACCTTGAAGAGGGACCTGAAGGAAAGAAGGCACTCGTTAAGGAAAGGGTTCCGAAGGCTTACAGGCATAAAGAGATAGACGAGAGAATCAGAAGGGAAAGAAACAGGACGGAAGCCCGCCTTATGTCTGAAGCCAGGCGTGCCGGGGTACCCACTCCAATCATATACGATGTTGAGGAATTCAAGCTTAAAATGCAGTTCATTAAAGGAGTTCCCGTAAAATACCTTATAACGCCTGAACTCTCTGAAAAGGTTGGAGAGCTTGCAGGCAAGCTTCACAGCTCAGGCATAGTACATGGAGACCTTACTACCTCAAACCTCCTGCTCGCAGGCGAAAGGCTTTACCTTATCGATTTCGGGCTTGCTTATTTTGATAAAAGCCTGGAAGCTAGGGGTGTTGATGTCCATGTTCTTTTCCAGACTTTTGAAAGCACTCACCGAGATTATGAGACTCTGGTTAAGGCTTTCGAAAAAGGATATGCAAGTACTTTTATAGATTCAAAGGATGTACTCAAGCGAGTTGAAGAGATTAAAAAGAGGGCTCGCTATGCATAAGATCGTTTTTGTTACAGGAAATAAAGGAAAATTTGCCGAAGTAAGGGATATCCTCAACACCTTCGGGATCGAGGTTATTCAGGATAAAGACGGCTATCCGGAACTCCAGGAAGACGAACTCGAACCTATTGCTGCCCATGGGGCTCAGTTTGTTGCGAACAGACTGAACATGCCCGTAATGGTAGACGACTCAGGGATATTCATAAATGCCCTGAATGGTTTCCCCGGTCCCTACTCCCGTTTTATAGAGGACAAACTCGGAAACCCGAAAGTACTGAAACTGATGGAAGGAGAAAAAGACAGGTCAGCTTATTTCAAAACGGTGATCGGATACTGCGAACCCGGAAAGGAGCCAATGGTTTTCCCTGGCATTGTTGAAGGGGAGATCGCATACGAAGAGAGAGGTACAGGCGGCTTCGGGTACGACCCTATTTTTGAGTACAACGGCATGACTTTTGGGGAACTGGGAGATACCGAGAAAAACAAGGTATCTCACAGGCGCAGGGCTGTAGATAATTTTCTGGAATGGTTTAAAAACAGGGCTTAAAGTCCCTGAGATAAACGGTTTTCATCCGCAGAAAATTGCCTGCAGGACTCGGAGAGTAGCCTTCAAAGGGGCTACTTACCTCCTGTTTCTATTTTTCTTCAGTTTACTGCAATTTATTCTTCCAGTTTATGCTTGAGCATATCAAGGGCTACACTGAGCTGATTCAGACCCAGTTTCAGGGCTACTGTGATAATTTTATTATTAGAGGTCTCACAAAACTGCCTTTTGATTGCAAACAAATCCATTATGCACTGCTGGTCAAGGACCAGAGGGCCGTCGAGAAGGTCTTTTGAGGTAGCCTTACTCTTCATTTCAATTTTCTTCAGTTCGGCTTCGGACCTATTTTTAAGCTGTTCTGCCTTTGACCCGTTCTCTGACCTTGCAGCCCTGCCTGCGGGTTCAGGCATTTCAGGCATCTGCCCCTGGAAGTATTCCATCTGCTGGAGGCAATGTGTCAGACAAACGTTCTTAATAAATTCCTCGACCTCCATTTCATTTATAGCTGCATATTTTTTGATTTCCTCAAGCTGCTCTTCAGAAAAAGGGATACATAACAGGTTATCATCGCATTCCTCGCTTATCCCAAACCCTCCTTTATTTTTTGAGTTTTACTTTTACGTTTACTTTTACGTTTACTTATTTGCTAAATCTTTATTTTCTTCAAACTTTATATTATAAGTTTGTTCAAATTCCATAAATTCCATAAATTCTATAAATTCTATAAATATTATATTAATACTGTATTCAGTTTTCTTTAATCAGTTGTCTCCTGTTATCCTTTAAACCGTTCTTTATCTTCAAGTTTTCCTTTTTGTCTCTGGTTGCCATAAAAACTTCACCCTAACTGAGTAAATTTTTTAATAAGTAAAGATCATTTACACTTACATGAAAAAATTTATTTCCAATACTGCAGCCGCAGATACGATTCCCCTTAAGCTTGTAGTGTATCTTGCACTCCTTGCTGCAGTAGTTTTCCTTCTGGCTCAGGCATGGAGTATGGCATTGCCTGTCCTTCAGGATGCGAAAATAAAAAATCAGATAGAAACCGCTTCCCTTTCTCTTCTTTCAATTCAAGAAGGATATTCCCGGGACCCCGCAGATAAATACAGCCCTGACGGAAGCATGTGCACCCTGACTTTTTCCCTTCCGCCTTCTCTCAGATACATCAGTTTCGGAGTTGACCCGGATCAGGAATGCAACGGCAACCTGACCGATTCAGAATGGGTCCCAGAAAATAATACCCTTATTTACCAGTATAAAAACGGAGTTAAAAAAAGAGTATTTCTTGAAGGGAAACCAGTCCATTTCACAAAAGGCGTACAGAATTCGGAAAACGTATGGATTCCAGCAGGAAGCCAGAGAAGCAATGAAGAGATTGTGGTTCTTGAAAACACGGCAGTGATTATAGAATATCCTGTTTCAGGTGAATTCCTTTTTGAAATGGTCAGCTACAATGGTACAAGATACACAATGTCCAGGTTCTGAAAGTGAAGAAATATAAGATAAAAAATCAGTCTTCAGAAATCAGCAATGCTCTTGCCGGAGCACCGTCACACCCTTCAACTTTCAGAGGCAGGCACACGAAAAAGTAAATCCCGGCTTCTACTGAACTCAGGTCGAGGCATTCCACGATATTCACATTGCTTAAAAGCAGTATATGGTGGGAAGGCAGGTCTTCTGAAGAAAAGCTGTCAACGGAAAAGCTGTCAATTCCTACTGTTTTGAATCCGTTCCTGACAATCCAATCTGCTGCGCCAGAGTCAAGATAAACGGAATTTTCAGGGAACTCTTCAGTTTTATTTCTTTTGTCGCTTTCTATTGCTTGAAAATCGGAAGTTTTGGATCTAATTTCATTCTCGGAAGTGGACTTTGTTTTGAGGAGTAGTATAGAAACACTTTCATCAATTTTGAAGTCATTAAAAACCTTATCAAGGATCGAAGCTGTCAATACACCATTTCTTAAAGAAAAATCCAGGACAACCGCCCAACCCATAAGATTTTCAAGATTTAAATTGTCAATAGTGGGTCCATCTTTCAAAATATGAGAAGACGCATCAACATGTGTGCCCGTATGGCTTCCTAAAGTCAGCCTGGATACTGCACACCCATCTTTTTCAAGAGTACAGACGCTTTCAATTGAAGGTTCGGGGTCTCCGGGAAAAATAGGAGTAATAGGAGAAATAGGGACTGTAATATCCAGAATTCTTCCCTTAAATGGCATTTCCTTCGGTGAAAGCATCTTTTTCCAACCTTTTTATGATATTTCTGGTTACTTATTGAGTTCCGGCTTCGTTTTGATATTACTTTAAATTTTGGCATTATTTCAAATATATCTAGTTATTTTAAATTCATACAGTTTTTGTATGGTTTTTTGAATTTGTCTTTTCAAGTTTTATTGTCAAATCAGTCCATATAAATGATAGATCTGTTAGTACATTCGTCTATGCATTTCATGCAAAGATTGCATTTTTCAGGATCAATTTTCGCAAGCTCGTTTTCCTCATAAATAGCACCCAGAGGACATACATCTTTACATTTTCCGCATCTTTTGCATCCGAAAACTACAACGTACCCGTTTGTCTCTGACATCAATGAACCTTTGGAATCTGATAGATATATTAATTTCTGAATCAAATTTATGAGTCAGACCGGAAAAAATCCTTTTCATTGAATTCCTTTTTCAGCAAATGGGAGCAGTAAAGGTAAACAAGCCTTATATAGGACAAGCGAATATGCAATCTCAGGTATGGAAAAGTTCACTGAGGACAAAACAGGCTCTTTTTGCAGCTACCTTTCAGAAGGCTGCAGGCTTTGCCAGCAGGGCGCTAAGATGGTGCTCTTTGTAACCGGGCTCTGCCCGAAAAGCTGTTTTTACTGCCCACTTTCTGATGGAAGGCGGGGAAAGGACCTGGTTTTTGCAAATGAGAGACCTGTAGAAGGCGGTGAAGACCTGCTCAAAGAAGCTGAGCTCATGGATGCTCTGGGGACAGGGATTACCGGCGGAGAACCTTTACTTAAGGTAGAGCGAGTCCTGTATTATATCCGGCTACTTAAGGCTTCTTTTGGGAAAAATCATCATATTCACCTTTATACTTCTCTTGCTCCGGATAGGGAAACCCTTGAAAAACTGGCTGACGCTGGTCTTGATGAGATCCGATTCCATCCACCACAGGAGATCTGGGGAGAGCTCAGGCATAGCCCTTACGCGGATGCACTTCAAAACGCAAAAGATCTGGGAATGGAAGTCGGAATCGAAGTGCCCTCTCTTGAAGGCGTTGAAAAGGTTGCAGCTTTTGCAGAGGAAACGGAAACTTTTCTCAACCTGAATGAACTGGAGTTTTCGGATAATAATTCTAAAGCGCTCCTGGAAAACGGATTTTTCCTGGAGTCAGACACCTCTTGCGCTGCTGCCGGTTCCTGTGAATATGCTCAAAATGCTTTCCGTGCTTGCAAAAGAGTGCATTTCTGTTCTTCAACCTACAAGGACGCCGTCCAGCTGCGCAAAAGGTTTCAGAGAATTGCAAAAAACACAGCAAGGGAATTTGACGAGATCACAGAAGACGGCACTCTTATCTACGGTGTTGTCAACGGGGGAGACCAGGCGCTTGCGGAAGAGCTCTTCAGGGAAATCGAAGTTCCTGACGAACTTTTTGAAGTAAAAGAAGGAAAAATCGAGGTAGCCTGGTGGGTGCTTCAAGACATTAAAGATGGGCTAAAAGAAGAACTCGAGCCTTCCGGTGCAAAGCTTTTCATTATCGAAAGGCATCCTTTTGAAGACGGGCTGCTTGTAGAGCTTATTCCTTTGTAAGTATATCAGCCCGATTTTACCATTGTTTCTTCCAATTTTATCATTATTTCTTCCAATTTTATCATTATTTCTTCCAATTTTATCATTATTTCTTCCAATATTATTATTTCTTTCAATTTTATCATTATTTCATTTCAAAGAAAAAAGTAGGACTTATCAGATGAAGCCATAAAGGATCAAAATTTTATATAAGTTCAATCAATAGAGTTTAAAGAACTAAATCGGAGTTTTAAAAGCTAAATTTAGAATTAGAAAAAGATAAATCCGAAATTAAAAAGCCGAGACTGGAATTTAAAAAATTAAATCCGGGATCTAAAGGACTACCATTTTCTTTCGGTCTGACCAGATAAGAAAGGCTCTGAATATTCCCCGACTCTTCGTACGAAAAAATCTCCATATATTTAAAAAAGGGTTTCTCATGCCATATCCGGTTGTACATGTTCTATTCTTTCTGTTTTGCGTCGGTTCGGTAGCTGTGTATGCTGTACTCGGATCGCTCTCTCGAAGAGAGCTCTCTTTCCGGGATGCCAGAAAGCTGCTATTGCTGGTATTCGTAGGCGGTTTAAGTACTTTGCTTCCGGATATAATGGCTGTATATAACGTGCTCATAAACGGCAATTTAGATCACAGTTTGGTTGGCTCCATCCCAACACATTCATTTTTGTTCAGCTCTACTGCAATTATTTTTGGGGCATTTTTCGGATATGCCGCATATAGGGAATTCGATAAAGCAGTATATATGGCAATCTTTGCAGGATCTGCATTTCTTACGCATCTGCTCCTGGATGATATTGCAGAAGGAGGCTGTACTTATCTGTATCCGCTTTATGACAGGCGCATAAGTGTATTTTCAATAATGGATACAGGATTCGCAGACGCTGGTGGTTTGTTTAATTACCTGATAATATCTTTTGTGTCTGTTTTCTGCGTTTTTATCGTAATATTGATGGTACTATTTGCATTGAACAAATTCGGATTCGAGTTTGGTTACAGGGCTGAAAAGTGATTCAAGTCTGAGAATTAGCCCGAATTGATACTAGCTCCTTTTCTGTTCTAGAATAGTTGCAAAAATAGAACAAAAATAAATTAGAACAAAAATAAATTAGAACAAAAATAAATTAGAACAAAAATAGATTAGAACAAAAATAGATTAAGAGAAGACCGGCAGAAAAAACAGAATAAAAAGAGCAAAATAAAATAAAAAGAACAAGGTAAAATAAAAAGAATAAAATAAAGAAGAGTAGAAAAAGAAAAATAAGGAAGCTAAAAATCTGTAAATCAGGTTTGAAGCTCTCCTACTCCATCTAGCTTTTTAACAACTCGAGCCGGATAACCCAGAGCAAGGCTGTTCGGAGAAATATCGCGAGTAACTACGGATCCGATGCCGATTATCGAGTTATCCCCAATCTCGACTCCCTGAGTGATTATGCAACCGGGATTTACAGAAACTCCACTCCCTATTTTTATGGGCTCTATAGTCCTCGGATATGCCTGCCTTGTGGTCAGGCTGCCTCTGGAATGAGCAGAGAGGATGCAGCGATCTCCGATTTCAGAGTAGTCCCCTACCGTAATCATTTCGGGGTGAAGCCTGTCAAAGATCACATCGTAGCCAACATATACATTTTTTCCTAGATTCACACCTCGCATTCTGTGAAATTTCGCTCTCCATGAGGGAACCGGAAACCACGAAGCAAGACGTTCCAGAACCCAGTTTTTAAAGTACTTTATTCCGAAGAAGAGTTTATTGCTGTGATAATGATCGGCAACTTCACCGAAAGTTACTTTATCTCTATTGGATACCAAGGAAGTCAATGTAATGCCCCCCATTTTGCAATTAAAAATACTTAATGTTAATATCCATTAATTATTACAGATAAATATATTTCCTATAGTCAGTTCTGGATCAGATAAATTCCGGGTCAGAGAAATTGATGCCGGAAATTACTGATTTAAATTAATAAGGCTGTAAATTTAAAAGAATCTTTATTAGTATTCTGTCCTTATTGTTCTGTCCTTATTGCTCTGTCTTATCGTTCTGTCTTATCGTTCTGTCTTATTTCGGAAAAATATTACTATTTTTGGAATCCGCTATTTTTGGGCTATATTACTGCTTTGAGAACATATCAGGCTCTGCTTCGGGTCACAATCTTCAGCAGCAGGGATTTTTTAATTTCTACCGCATCATTAGGGCACAGCTCACGGCAGCAATAACACTGAATGCATTTTTCCTGGTTGATTTTAAGCATCCTGCCGATCTCTTCGATTGCATGTGCTGAGCAGTTCAAAACGCAGGCTTTGCAGACTGCGCAGTTTGAAGTATTGATGAAGGGTTTTACGGTCAGATGCTTCCGAAGTGCCCTCATAAGAAAAGAAGGAACCATCGCAGTAGCTCCGCCTTCTGGCATCTTAAATTTGAGAGCAGTCTCCTGCAGGGACATTCCTTTAATCTCCGGATTCCGGGTTCCGAATCCTCTCAAAAGAGCAGCTCTATTAGTAGGCACTTTCAACGGGTCTATTCCTATCAGTTCGGACGCAACCATATCAAGGGCTACGCAATCAAAAGCTGCCATAATCACTCCTGAAGATATGGGTGTCCCGTTAGCGGGACCATTTCCTTCCATTCCGATAACCCCGTCCATAACTGCAAGGTGGGGTTTGATTATCGAGTAGATGTCAACTATAGCTTCTCCAAAGCGTTCCCGGTCTTCAAGGGCATGTGCCTGTTTTCTTATTTTTTGAGGCACGGTTCCGAAAAAGTTTTTAACGGCGCCGGTATAGAGAGTGAGTTCGTGAGTCTTGAGTTTTGGGAGGGAGATTATAATGTCAGCCTCAAGGACTGCCTTTGCGATATAAAGGCTTGGAAACCGCCTGGCTCCGGGAACGGAGATTTCCGTATAACCCGAAGTCTCGAAATTGATAAGTTCTGCCCCACAGGCTGACGCAACGGTTTCAATTCCCGAAACACGAAAAGCCTCTGAAGTTGTTGTTGAACCCGGTTTAACAATTCCTGACCCGTCTCCTATGAACGGGATGCCGCCTGCTTCCCTAACCAGTTCACACATTGCAGATACTACTGCGGGATGAGTGGTAACAGCGTCTTCCGGAGCCCGGATAGCAAGCACATTGGGCTTAAGCAGCACACGCTTACCGGGAGTTATTATGCTCTCAAGCCCACCTATCAGGTCAAGTGCGTCTTTAATTGCACTTTTCACATTTGAGTAGTCGGAACAGAGTACAATGGAGACAGTGGTGTTCATGTGTATCCGTCTGAATTGCTAATCAAAGTATTATTTGCCCCAAGTATTATTTGTCTCAAATTTTCCTTGCCTCAAGTTTTGACTTCAGGTTTCATCTCAAAAATTTGGTTTTCGAGCTTTGACCTTACGCATTCTGTTCTATTACCTGTCCGGAGAATAGATAGGAGGAGTAGCACGCACGTATTCTGTGGTATCCCTTATCCTGTCGATATGCCTCCAGGCTTTTTCTATAGTGTCTCTGGGAAGGCCCGTGTTCTTTTCAGCAACCTCCACAGGCAATTTATGTTCCTGGGCATAAAGAAGCTGGTCCATAACGTGCATGGGCATGCGCCAGTAGAACTCTTCATCGGTTGTATAATGGCTCCACGTATCAGCACTTGGAGGGCGCTCTATGATTGCCTCGTTTACTTTGAGGTGCTTTGCCAGAGCATATATCTGAGTTTTATAGCAATCTGCAAGAGGTTCAAGGTCAACACCGCCGTCCCCGTATTTCACAAATTGCCCCAGGACAAGTTCGGTCTTGTTGGTTGTGCCACAAACTGCATAGTTCAGCTTCTCGGCATACATATACTGGACTATCATCCTCGACCTCTGCTTGACATTCTGCAAGCCTATAAGCTCCAGGTAATCGTTTGCCTTCAGCCTGTACCTTGCAGCCGTCTCTCCGTCCTTTATCAGTCTGATATAAGGAACATTCAACAGCCCCTGGTTAAGGAAATCAGGCAATACGAGCGAGGTTTTGTGTATTCCGGGATCATATTCCGGGCAGGTCCTTTTGATTATCTGCTCTTTTTTATCGTAAATGCCAAGAGATTCAATTATTGGAGAAATAGGGACTTCTTCATAGGAAACACCCAGGCTTTCGCAGATTTCTGCACCTAGTGTCCTGCTTGAAGGAGCAGACTCTTTTTCCGGAAGGAGAAGCCCGAAAACATTTTCTTTGCCGAATTCCTGAACACACAATGCAAGAGCCACAGCCGAATCTACACCTCCCGAAACTCCCAGGACAATTCCTTTTTTCTTAAAACCTGTGACCTGATCTCTTATAAAAAGTTTGAGTTCTTCAGCAAGTCCGTCAATATTTCTGTTTAGTTCGTCTAAAATTTGCACACTGCTGAAATCTACTGGCTTTCCGTTAATGTTCTTTGATAACTTTTTTACATGGCTTTCTGTAGTTTTTGTTATACTACTTCTGGTAATCTGCATAATCATACTCCCCTGGCTGATTATTATGGAAACTTGTATAGTTTCAGGTAATTGATTAAACACTCGGATAACTGGTTAAACACTCAGATAACTGGTTAAACATTTAGGTAACTGGTCAAACATTTAGGTAACTGGCTAAACATTTAAACCACTGGAACTGTTTGGTAAACTGTCATCAAACAATCCAATTTTATCTAATGGTCTGATTCTTTACCGAGACGGTGCTGTTTTGAAATAGTCGACTCCTGAGTAAAACACCTTTCAGAGGAATTGCCAGAGAAAATGTTTAAATTTTAACCGGAATCTTTTGTGGTTTGTTTATCTTAATTTCAAGCTTTTCTGCAGCTTCCTCTATAAGAGGCTGCGAAAGCTCCTTACTGAGTTTTTCCAATCCTTCTTTTCTTGACATCTCTCCGCTTCGGACAAGCCCTGCTATATCAAAAGCATACGGGTGAAAACCATATTTTTCCAGATGGTTATAGCATGCAAAAGAATTCAATGTGCAGTTTGTTGAATTGCTGTCATTGAGGGCAGGAGGCTTCCACCCGAGACTCATTACTGTCTCGAGTACGATATCTTCGCTGTATTCCCACAGGCATAGAGGGTGCAGAATGGATGGAGCGATTTCGCCTATTTTTTTTATAACATCGTTTTTGATAACGAATTTTTCATCCTTATCGTCAATGCCTATTTTCTGAAGCTGTTTTTCAAAAAGGTTCCTTGACCACTGTATGAAACTGGCCGACAGATTAATTATAGGATTGGGCGACTGTCCTGCCGTAAAAGCAAATACAATAAAAGGCGCTTTCTGAACTATTGCCTGTTCTATCAGCTTCTGTTTTATTATGCTGATACAAATATTGCAGATGTCACTTGCCCTGTATTTGGCAAATTTAGGGAATGCGTCATAGGATTCGGCTGCTTTTCGGAAGAGCTCGTAAAGGACGTCTTTTTCCATTGTGAGTTTAAAATAGTCGCATCCTGTAATTTCGCATATTTTCTTTGCATTTATTACGGCATAATCCGAAGTGAACCCGTTATCAAACTGGACAGCGAGTATTTTCAGGAAAGGGTAGTCTTTTTTAAGTTTGTAGAGAGTGTATGAAGAATCCTTTCCCCCTGATAATGCAAATATAACATCATAGTTGCCTCTGCCGCCGTATTCTTTAAAAAGCTCTTCAATCCTGCTAAGGTACTGCTCCTTTTCCTGTGCAGAGAGAGGAACGTACGTCTCACAGAAATGGCAGAGACCGTTTTCTTCATTAATTTCTATGCCTGGAATACTTGAGTCCAGAACGCACTTTTTACATACTATCTTTGACATGCTGGTACTCCTCTATAATGGATCTGTTTGAGATTTTCCCGTTCTCGCTCAGTGGAAGATGGTCAATTAAAAGAATCTCTCTGGGGTACAGGTAGCCTGGTAGGTTCTTCCTGCAAAACGCAAAAATAGCATCGACTTCAGTCCCCTGATTTGGTATGACCATGAGGCTGATTGCATTGCCCATAAGTTCATGAGGCACGGGTACAACAAAAACGCCGGAAACTTCATTTCCCTTCTCTATTTCCTTTTCAATCTCTCTGGGGTTAACCCGATGGTCGCCGACTTTTATGAGATCGTCCTTACGCCCGAGCAGCCTGATATACCCACACTGAAGCTTCTGTGCCAGATCACCAGTATGGAGCCATCCATCAATGATTCTCTTCTCAGTCGCAGTTTCATCATTAAGGTAGCCCAGTAGAATATTATCCCCTCTGGCAACAAGCTCGCCTGTAATACCTGGCTCTACCGGCCTGTTTTCGGAATCAAAGACTTCGAGTGTGACTCCAGGAATAGCCTTTCCAATCGTATCGATAAATTTGTCAACATCTTCTGCCGGCAGATAGGCAAGCCTTGCAGTGGCTTCGGTCTGGCCGTACATTGGCAGGATCCTTATCTCAGGACTCAATTCCCGGATACTCCGTACGATATTTCCGTCCATGGATCCACCTGCAGATGCGGCGACCCTGACATTCGCAAAAGCTTTTTTGAACCTTTCCGGGTATCTGAGCAGTATACGATAGGTACTTGGCACTCCGTAGAACATGGACGTTCCGGATTCAACAAGATTGAAAACAGGGTCTACGAAGTTCATTGTCCCTATATGGACCGAACTTCCAGCCATCAGATGGGAATTGATTACAGAATTCCCAAAAGCATGATGAGGAGAGATCACCAGTGCACCTTTATCCTTTGGAGTTATGCCAAGGACCTCAATTATTTATCTGGCATTTGAGACCAGATTTTTATCGCTTAACATAACTCCTTTAGGAGTTCCTGTTGTGCCTGAGGTATAGAGTACGAGGCTAAGTTCGGGAGTATTTCTTTCAGATACCACTTTTTTTCTGATAGTCTTAACTGCGGTATCATCCGAAACGACAATGACGGTCCCAAAACGCTCAAAAAATCCCTCCCCGAACCTTAAGTACTGTTTTTCCGTTGCAATTATATTGTCAATATATGCAGCGTCAAGGATCCTCTCAAGGCTTAATCCCGGCATTTCGATCGGCAGGGGGACCGCGATATTATCTGACCGGTATACTGCCATAAGCATTTTTATATATTGTATGCCGGACTCAGCCAGTATTGCAAATTTACAATGCTTAAAGTCATTAAGGGATGAGGAGACTTTATTTATATCCTCATCAAGGCAGCTAAAAGAAATAGACCCTTTACCTTCTTCACAGGCAATTTTATCTGGAGTTTTTCGGGCGTGTTCAGCAATATAAGCATCAATTCCCATGCCCCTCACTTCGCCAGTCTGGTTATCAGGTTGGTGATTCCCTGTAAAGAATCAAAATTCTCCGGAGTCAGCATATCTTCAGGAATTTCAATAGAATATGTCTCACAGATGTAATCTATCAATTCAAGTAAACCGATAGAATCTATGATTCCGTTCTGGGTAAGAGAATCGCTATCACTGAGAGTTGATCCCCGCTCCATGAAAGAATTGTCCTTCAAATAATCAATTATATTATTTTTTATCTGTTCCATATAATCTTACCCCTTTACAGCAAATTAGATTATCAATTTCAGGTAACACACACTTTCCATACTAATTGAAAGCCCCAAAAGTAACTATGCAATCCAACTATATAAATAATTTGAGAGAATTGCACCGTAAAGGTATAACAGTAACAGAGAAAAGATTAAGAGATCCGGATTATGCAGCCTGGTCCGTACAGATCATGCAGTGAGAGATCTAATAGTAATATATTGGAATCATAATTAGAAATATAATTAATCGTAATTAGAATTGTATTGGAATCATAATTAGAAATATAATTAATCGTAATTAGAATAATAGTATGATTGAAAATATTAGAAGCAGCTGTATAAGCGAGAAGTTAGTGCAGTAATAATCGAAGTAATAAAATTGAAGTAATAATTGATTAACAACAGAGAATTTGCTTTAACGCATCTGTTTTAGTTAATTTTTTCAAGGCGGCAGATATTAACAGCATATTGCTTCTGATCAGCCGCAATGGAAAAAATGTATTCACCGTCCAGTATATAGTTTGAAAAATAGATATCACTGGCATCCGGCTCTTTGTTGAGATTAAGAAGCATGCTTTTACCGGAATATTTACAATAAGCCTCTTTCATGGTCCACGTTTTTAAAAATTCGACGTCGGTTTGCTGCCTTTCAGGATATGATCTTTCATAATATTGAGACATATTTTGACAATATCTTAAATTGTTTTTTAATTTCAGAGGCCTGTTGACTTCAATATCAATACCAATCCTGACTTTTGATATCGCAAGACTTATGATATTTTCAGAATAGGAAATACAGATATGGATACCTTCATAGTTATGTATGTAGACTCCTCCGTATCCTTTTTTGTACGTGGAGATTTCAGGGACAGATGCTTTATCAAGGATACGGCATAAAATATGTTTTAAAATTATCCTGGAAACAATAAATCTTTTTTTAAAATATAATGTTTGAAACTTTTCCAGGTTTTCTTTTTCGGCACTACTGAGGTATTCAGTAATTAACGCATTATTCAATGAATTACTACTTAGCATATCACTCAAAGTATTCTTACTCAATGTGTTATTTGAGATATTATTCGATGTGCTATTCGATGTGTTATTCAAAATACTATTACTCAGAGTACTACTACTCAAGATATTATAAATATCCAGATCAGCAAGAAAAATTATGGTGTCATTCTCTTTCCATAAACGAGATACATCATCTAAAGATATGCTAGAGAGTTTTAAATTCTGAGTATACATGCGGCTCCATCTATATATATTACAATTAGTTTTTGTTTATTAGAATTAGCCTTTACTATTACAATTAATATCTATTTATTGAGATTACTGGATAAATTGCAATCTACTGAATATAAAAATTATATCATTCAATATATTAAAAAAGTAAAAATTTCCTCAAGCTTGTTTTTTATTCAATGACCAGCTTTTTTGAATATTTGTGTGCTCTGAGCCGGCACCTATAGAGGCAAATGGCTTAATTAAGCGGCAGGAGAAAAATCTGTACATAAATAATAAAAGAAAAAAGAACTGCATGTGTAAACATTTCATAAGTGGGATGAAATGTAACTATTAGGGGAAAAAATATCGGGTAAATGGGTCATTAGATAATCATGTTTCAATAGGTGTAACCTTAGAAAGTTTTCAAAATATTCTGGGGAAATAGCCCTGGCTATAAAAATTAACTAAAATATATAAAAATAAATAAAGATTTAAGAAAGCCAGGAAATTCGGAATATAAGGAGAACGATGGATTATAATAGAATAATTACCGGCATCGAAGGTACTCTGAATCTGTTGAAAGGCTACTTACAGAGATACGAATTCGGCCTACTCCGGGTATACTGTGATAAATAAAGTATACAAAGTGGATGCCATATTCAGACACTATCAACACGCGCCCAACACATGTTTGTAGAGTAACCAGGGGGGTGAATAAGCATATAAGGGCTTAGTAAGAATCGCAATAGTGGATACTATCCCTCATAGATGAAAGGATTAAATATTCCTGATTTTCTCTTTTTTGTAACAGTAGATTTTCCTTCGTAACGGTAAAATTAGCCTTTTTCTGGATTGGCCTGTGGAGATATAATATATTTGTATGTCCATGGTATACCTCAATATAAATATTTAAAAAAAAGTAATCCTAAAATATATAAACGATAAGGATATAGGGTATTCGATTCTTAGCACCCTTTCAAGGGGGTCGTACCCGATTGAAAATGACAATCGGAACGGAATTAACATATTATTAAAAGTATAATAATTCAAATTATCATTAAAACTGAGGTGTCCGAAACTGCAAACTGCGGAAGAAAGGGTAAGAGCGAGATTGATAAAGTATCTCGGCAGGGACGAAAACGGGATACGCAAGGTTGTGCTCAATCTCTTCCTGACCGGAGACAAGTTCACCACCGGTGAAGTTTATGACTACCTTGATAAAGGAAATTTCGAGGTAAGCTACCGGGGAGTGTCAGCCATGGTCGGGCTTATGAATACGAGACTCGGAATCCTGAGCATAAATGTTACCGGGGATCATAACGTATATTCCCTGAAAGAGAATTACAAAAACATTGTCGGCTCTGTTCTTGAGAATTACTGAGCCACATTATTGCTGTAAATCCTGTTTTTATGTGATGAGAATTTTCCAAATCTCCTGTTCTGCTTGCTGAATACTGATGAAACATAGTAAATTACAGATTTTAAGAGTTTATTAAATTTTTTTCTGAAGATAAAAACGGAAATATTGAAAATAGATATTCATTAAAGTCGGTGAAATTAATTTTAACTATTCTGTGGAGCTGATAT
>OBLN01000180.1_pt1 | contig 23793 bp, 15 predicted proteins | sample 1519301 | NCBI WGS metagenome assembly OBLN01 (sample SAMEA2452533, study PRJEB22499) | sediment metagenome | reverse complement strand
ATTAACCTTACGGGGTGAGCTACCATAGTTGAAAAAATCCTGATTTCATCTATTGATTTCGAGGTTAAAGTGCGTAACTCGCATACCTTTAATGATTGAGGCGATGTTTTCTTACTTGTTTTTGAGATCGTGGATAAATAACTAAATAAGTAAATAAATAAATAAATAAATAAATAAATAAATAAATAAATAATTAAATAAATAAACAAGTAAATTGCTTATTTTTGAAATTTTGAGGCTCCAGGGGCGTTTTACGTGTATTTAGCACAATATTTGTGATTTTTGCATAATTAAAAGTTTAGAAAAATATATTTTTTCCAATAATTCTTTTTAAGCTCTTTTTGTTCTAAAATAGCATATGCTTCAGGTAAAATCTTTTTATTTCTTAGCTGACCATTATGGGAGTATCTGGAAAATACAATATGCATTATTATCTATTAGTCAAATTCAAAAAACAAGCACATTCGACCCATTATTTTAAAATATTATGGAGTTTTAAGAGAAATTTTTGCTACTGAGACCTCGAGTGATTACCCCTAAAATCATAAATAAAGTTCAAGCTTAAAGAGCTCTATAGTTGTTAAAATGTATTTTTTATAAATACATATAGCTTTAAAGGTTTAAAAACTGTTTTTTTAACTTTTTTTCCCTTATTAACCCTTATTTTTTTAATTAAAGCATTTTAAGCTCTTTTACTTATAAGTATATTTATATTTAATCTGATCGATTTTAGAATTGTCAAGCCGCAGATAGTGGCAGGACAACTGGAATGGAGTTAAATTCAGCTCGGTAAACAACCGAAGAACAATTTAAAAAAACTAGATTAATTAAGCAAAACTAACAGTTCCAAAAACCTAACCGATCTTACCGATGGTTTTCGATAGTTTCAGCAGTGAGTCTGAAGATCTATCTGAATCTGTCGTTTTTGATTTGTTAGTATTGAATTGAAAAAGTTAGTATTGAATTGAAAAAGTTAGTATTGAATTGAAAAAAATTGAAAGTAAAAAATGAGAGTAAAAATGAGAGTAAAAATGAGAGTAAAAATGAGAGTAAAAATGAGAGTAAAAAATGAAAATAAAAAATAAAAACCGGCGAATAAAATATCTAAAAGATAGCTAAAAAGTTAAAATTTATCTAAATAAATTCTGGGAGTGGGTTAAGTTTGAAAATAAAAAGAATACTGGGTATCTTCATGGCAGTCTGTTTCCTACTGTCAGTAACCGCTGCATCAGCAAGTGCAGCATATGGGGACGACGACAGGTACAAGAAAGACGACGACAGGAACAAATACGGCGACAGAAACAAATACGACAGCCAGAAGAAGAAGTTCGACAACGACAAGAAAAAATATGACAATGAGAAAAAGAAGTGGGACAGAGACAAAAAGAAATGGGGCAATAAGAAAGGTAAAGGATATATGAGCTGGTATTTCCTTTACATGCAATGGTTTAAAATGTACATGAAGTGGATGTTCAGCTATAACATGTGGTTCCGTGGTTACTGCTAATAAAGTGACACGGTAACGCGCTTGTAACGCTCTTTATTGAGGGAGTAAAGAGGGTCATGAGTTTCCCGCCCTTGATGTGGGACAAAGTGGGCCCTCAATAATTTTTTCTTTTCCAGATATTTTTTCTTTTCCAGATTTAAACTACATGGGATTTTAGCCTGAATAAAGTTGCATGAGGTTTTAGCTTGAGTGAAGTTTCAGGTCTCACACATCAAAATCACAATATTCTCACGCCCATGCTTTAACTTCTTGATTAGCCCTCTCTTTTCCAGGTCCGAAAGCAGGAGGCTGACTTTTACTTCCGAGTAATCCAGCCTGCTACGCAGGTCTTTTTGAGTAATCCTGCCCTTATGCCCCCTGATTATGTCAAGGATTTCTTGCAGATCTGTAGAGAGGGGAGGGGTTTTTAGATCAGTGTTTTCAATTTCAGAGTTATCTGCAGGTTTTATTAAAGATTCCGTTATTGAGGCTGTTTTTCCGACGTTTTCAAATTCCGGCTTTATTCCGGGAGCATTTCTATATGTGATTCTGGACAGGAGTCCTGGAATATCAAACTTTCCTGCCTGCGGCTTATCTTTTTTTGCCTTTCTATGTCTTTTAGAGATTTTATAGCCTCCTCCCAGGAGCAAAGAAAGCATAAACGCTACTGGCAAGTACTTCGCTGCCGGAGAGTCGGCTGTGACCTGTTCGGCAGGATTTGCACCGTAGGGATCATCTGTTGCAGCTGCGACTGTTTGCGTTACTATGTTTTCCGAGACCGGGTAAAGCAGCAGGTCCAGTACGTAATTTCCTTCTCCTTCTATCGTGAAAGTTGTTTCTTTTGAATATGTAAGAGTATTGTTCCGGTAATACCTGGCTGTAATCAGGTAATCGCCGGGCATAAGGTCAAAGGAATAAATACCGTCTTTTGCTACTATTGATTGAGGAGGAGTGGAATTTACGTCAATTACAACATCACTTAGAGGTTCAAGTGTATCCCATGCATAGGTTATTCCGTGTACCGTTGCAGTGATGTTGCTGTCTGCTAGGAAAGGCACCCCCAAAATAGGAGCGGGCATCCATAAAGCGAGTAAAGCAGCAGTACAAATAATGCAGGATCTCAGATTCATCTCTACCAGTAAATCCGGATTGTACCGGGATTATGGGGACCAGCTGCCAGTACTATAAATATGAAATCTCTATATTTTTTCGAACACGATAAACGTGTTTATTTTTGGGCCGTTAACCTCCCGACCCGAGATCAAGTATAGAGTTTGTTGTTCATGAGATATTTCGAAAATTTTCTTGGTAAATAAATAATCTGATTTTTAGAATTTTATTAACCCCTTTAAGGCAATCACAGGCAGCTTAAAGTTTGAAGTCTATTTACCGACTTCCAGACCTTCTTTTCTGTCTCTTCCTTTATGCCTGAAGTTATCTTCTCCCTTTTTTCAGAATTTGTTCAATCCCCATTTATCCCCGTTTAAATATGCTGTTTATTTTCCAGTTTGAGATATACAGTGTTTGGTATTGAGTCTGTCAGATCCGTTTTGAGGAAGTGGTTGTGAGGTGGCATTTAAGGCACTTCCTTCTCTGAAAAACGCAATCAGAAGGGATTATTCTAATCTATGAGTAACGATTATGGGTAACAATTTATGGGTCACAATTTATGGGTCACAGTTTCATTTTAGTTTTGGTAATTGATTTAATTCTGGTCCCATTATTTTGCACAGTAATTCATGCTCGCATTTCAAATCAACCCATTTGATTGTGGCCACTGATCACAATTAAGTAAGTATATATACTAGATAAATATTTCATTTATTATTTATTTCTTATTAAATAAAACAATTATGTAGCTGCGGGTAGCCACATAATCAAAATTCTAATTGAATCGCAATTTGTGACTGAAATAATATGATAAATTTTATTTATTTGATCCTTTTGCTTCCTATACTTTTAAAATATGTAGTGAAAACGAATAGAGTGTAGATCAAATGATCAGGCTAAAACCGGATTAATATTTCTTTTCTGTGTTATGGCAATTCTGGTTCATAACAGTTGATGATACCGAAAAAATCGAGTACAGACCTTCATGAGCCGGAAAATATCTGTCGAATATGCCTTTCAAGACTTCACTTCACAGCAGTTATTCTCTTATGAATGGATATCTTCCAGCAAATAACCAAATGGAAAGTCGCAAATTAACTGACAAAAAACAGCGTTTTGGAGAGAATCCTCTACCTGGCAAGTATACTCTCATTTCAAGCATTCATATCTATTACCATTATAGCCGTCAATGTACCCTTTTCTATATCCTTTGTTATAATTGTTTTTGTAGGATCTGGTCCAGCTGTCTTTATAAAAGGGAGATGGAATTTTTGAGAGGTTTTCTCTGCTGCCGTACTGTTTGCAATCCTTTTCACTCTGTTTTTTGCCATCGCTGTACCCTTTCCTATAACCGTCGTAGTAACCATTATCACCTGCAGCTGCTGGTGCAACCGTTACTGATAATGAAAAACATATTATTAGCAAAAAGGCGAGAATTTTCTTTATATTATCGAATTTTTTATATCCCATAAATTATACTCCTGAAATTGTATTCCTAAAATTATACCCCTAAAATTCTGCTCCTTTTTTTATATCCCATAAATTATACTCCTGAAATTGTATTCCTAAAATTATACCCTTTAAATTATACCTGTCAAATTATACCCCTTAAATTGAACTTCTTGAATTATATTACTGATCTATTTTTTATCTCTGGTTTATTCAAAGTCAAAATCATTTTTTAACCCATAATTTATTCTTTAATCCCCTTTAACTCATAATCTATTAATTAATAATTCTAATATTAATTGGCTTAAATATAAATATGCTTATAATAAATAATGGCTTAAAACAATTTAATTAAAAAAATAAATGTTTTTAAACTTTTTATTTTAAATAAAACTTTGAATAATGTATTTAATGGTTATAGATCCTCTAAAAAGGCTTATTTATTAATCATGCACATAACACTTGCCTTCCATTCACGCCTGATAGTGGGAAGGCAAAGGAAGATCTCATAGATATATCGGCCAGATCTCGGCTAGCTTTTGGTTTATTGCTCTGGATGTGGATATCTAACTGCAAAAAAAGTTTCAACTTTATATTGAAATGTTGTCGGGTTTAATTAGATATATCTATTAGCCTCTTATACTGTTATTATAATAATTCATAATCAACTGCCAGATAATAGATTTACGCGGAAAATGTACTTCTGTTCAAATTCAAAAATAATTACTGATAATGGTGAGAAATGCGAGAAATCCTTTATATTCTTATTTAGTTCAAGCATTATAGTTCAAACCTATGTATAAAATTACATACGTAAATTCTGGTGGCATTTCTACTTTCAGGTAAAAATATTATGATAATCCAGGCTGACAGGATGCAATGATATGGGAACAAAGAATAATACCACGAGCAGAGAGAAAAAAGAAGAATCAAAAGTGGAACAAGAGCCCCCTGAAAAAGAACAATTGCCGGAGGGGGAGCAAGCACCAAAAAATGAACAGCAACCAGAAGAGGAACAGCCTCCGAAACAGGGAGCAGAAGAGAAACCTGAACTTGAGGAAGACAAACAGGAACCTGAACTTAAAAAGGAAAAACAGAAGAAACCAGAAGAAAACTTTCCCATCGCGGGCATTGGCGCGTCGGCTGGCGGGGTAAGTGCATTCGAGGGATTCTTTTCAGGTATTCCCAAAGATGTCAATACTGGAGTAGCCTTTGTAATAGTACAGCATCTTGACCCAAAATACAAAAGTATACTCACTACCCTGATAAGCCGCTACACAAGCATGCCGGTCTTTGAAGTTGAGGAAAGTATGGAGGTCAGGCCTAATTGCGTTTATGTTATTCCGCCTAACAGGGACCTGGCTTATCATGAGGGGCTGCTTCACCTGATTGAGCCTGCCAAGCCACATGGTCACCGCATGCCTATTGATTTCTTCTTCCGTTCCCTGGCCGAGGAAAAGAAAGAGTGGGCTATAGGGATTGTGCTCTCAGGTACAGGCAGTGACGGAACACTGGGAATAAGGGCAATCAAAGCTGAAGGCGGCATGGTAATGGCGCAGGCCCCGGAGTCCAGCGAGTATGACAGCATGCCGCGCAATGTCATAGATACCGGTTTTTCAGATTATATTCTTCCGCCGGAAGAAATGGCTGCCCAGCTTATTTCCTATGTGTCCCAGGTTTTTGGGAAAGCATATCATCTGGCGCCCAGAACGGAAGACTCAATGAACAGGATATTCAACCTGATATTTTCGCAGACAGGCCATGACTTTTCCCGATACAAAAAAGGCACCATTACCCGGCGCATTGAGCGCCGTATGGCTGTTCATGCAATTAAAAACCTGGATGAATACGTGAACTATCTAGAGCAAAAACCTGCCGAAACAGAAGCGCTTTTTCGCGACTTTTTGATCAGCGTTACCAGTTTTTTCCGCAATCCCAGGGCGTTTGATGCGCTTCAGGAAGAAGTTGTACCGAAACTCTTTGCCGAAAAGCACCTGCATGAAACGGTACGAATCTGGGTTCCGGGTTGTTCCACAGGTGAAGAAGCTTACTCAATCGGTATCCTGATCCAGGAGCATATGGAGGCATTAAGGCGAACTTTCAAGATACAGATTTTTGCAACTGACATTGATAGCAGGGCTATCGAACGTGCCCGCACCGGCATATACCCTGCCAGCATTTCTGTTGATGTCTCGCCTGAAAGGCTGGAACGCTTTTTTACCCTGAGCCCGGATGGCAGCTACCGCATTAATAAAAATATCCGTGAAATGGTAATCTTTTCCGAGCATGACCTTACCAAAGCCCCGCCATTCTCCAAACTTGATCTGTTAAGCTGCCGCAATGTGCTGATCTACATGGACTCGGAGCTGCAGAAGAGACTTATACCCCTCTTCTACTATGCATTGAACCCCGGCAAATATCTCTTCCTGGGTTCTTCAGAGACAGTTAATGGGTTCACAAACCTTTTTGATACTCTGGACCGCAAGGCGAAACTGTATCAGAGCAGGCAGAATTCCGGGTCTGAACAATTCCACTCCATAGCAACATATCTCCCGCAAAGATTGGAGTCAAGGGAGGTTCCAGTAAAAGTGGTTGAAATCCCTGTCCAGGGCAAACCCAAATACCGTGAGCTGACCGAAAAGATTTTGCTTCAAAATTATACCCCGGCTGGTGTGCTCGTAAGCGAAAAAGGCGATATTCTTTATATACATGGACGGACCGGCATGTACCTCGAACCGGCTCCTGGCGAAGCTGGAATGAACATTCTCACTATGGCTCGCGAGGGACTGCGCCAGAGGCTGACCATTGCCCTGCAAAGAGCGAAAAATGATAAAAAACCATTATTTTACTCCGAAGTGCAGGTTAAAACCAATGGTGACTTTACCAGTGTTAATCTGGTAGTAATACCTGTAGCTGCAACTCCTTACGCATTAGAAGGACCTGATCTCCTCCTTATCATTTTTGAGAAAGCTCCAGTATGGGAGCAGAAAAAAACCGAGGAAGCGGTTTCAGGAGATTACGGGAACGCAACGGAATCTGACGTGCGAATGTTGAAGTTAGCGGAAAAGCTGCGTATCAAAGAAGAAGAACTTAAAGCCACCAATGAGGAATTGCAGACCTCTACGGAAGAACTCAAATCGTCCAATGAAGAAATGCAGTCTGTAAATGAGGAGTTGCAGTCTACTAACGAGGAACTGGAGAGCTCAAAAGAGGAACTGCAGTCAGTTAATGAAGAACTGGCTACTGTCAATGCCGAACTGCAAAACAAAGTTTCCGATTTGACTCAGGCAAATAATGATATGAATAACCTGCTTGCAGGCACGGATATAGGTACTCTCTTCGTGGACTATGGAATGCGCATTATGCGTTTCACTCCTGCAGTTACGAACCTGGTCAACCTGATCCCGTCTGATGTTGGACGGCCTATATGGGATATTGCCACAAGTATCGTGGGATATGACCACCTTATAAGTGACATAAGAGAGGTGCTGGACAAACTGATACCCAAAGAAATTGAAGTCCAGACCCGGAGTGGTATGTGGTTCCTGATGCGTATCAGACCTTATCGCACTCTTGATAATGTTATCAAAGGAGCCGTGATCACTTTTATAGACATTACCGAATTAAGGCGGTCGAGGGAGTTGCTGAAGGAATCCGAAACTATTAAACGCCTGGGCGTGGTTGTGCACGATTCGAACGATGCTATAACTCTGCAGGACCTGGAGGGACGTATCCTTGCCTGGAACCCAAGAGCAGAGAAGATGTACGGCTGGAACGCAGCAGAAGCTCTAAAAATGAACATTAGCAGCCTGGTCCCGGACAACCTGAAAAGAGAAGAGCTGGACAAAATAAAGAAACTTAGCCAGGCTGAAGTTCTGGAACCCTACCGCACCCAGCGGCTCAGCAAGAATGGCAGGATAGTGGAGGTATGGCTGACTGCCAGTTCACTGGTAGATGAACATGGGAACACATATGCTATTACAACCACAGAGCGGGAAATTAAAAAATGAGCATGGATAAGACTCCCAGGCTCCGAAAAATCAAAACGCTGTCACTGAAGATAACATAAAGTTACCGGAAAAGCCTGGAGTATTCAAATTGGTTCGGGATGTTAATCTATGTCTGACCTATCCATGTCTGATCTGCTGACAGGCATAAAGAGAGTTCTCAGAGATTTTTGATGAAAATTCTCATCAATCTATACAAATATTTACAGAACTTTGGTTTTGTAAATATTTTATAAATATCTATTCTCTGTTTGAAGTCCTTTTACTATAGCTCCCTTGAAGTGCTTTTTCAGGTAAAAAGAACTATCTTTAAATTTTAAGGCTACTGAAAAAATAATAAAAACACTATTAATATTAAATTGTTGTTTGATTTTAAAATATTTTATGTAAAACTAACTTTTTTTAAGGAATAATTTTTCTGATAATTAATTTAAAATATCAACGGGACGTTGTATATTCTAACGGGGAAAAACAGGTCAAAAAGAGTGGAAAAATAACCGGTAAGGTATGTGAAAAAATTGCCTGGGAGATATTTGTCCGGTTCCGAACAATAAACTTGGGGAGAATCTTCGGAACCACCGTATCGGGGGCTATGGCAGAAGGAGCATGAATCTTTCGGGCAATTTCCTCCTGTTTCTCAAATGTCATCTGTAAAGATCAGCAGCTTAAACTAACATAGTATAGGGCAGGGCTCAAAACGGATAATTCATAATTCCCCGTCCGGTCTCTCGTCCGGTCTTGTTAGATATTTTATAATCCAGTCTTTTACTTCCACGTAGATCTCTTCGGATACTTCATCCAGTTCATGTCCCGCACTGGCATCGTATACTTCTATTCTTTTAGGTTCGTGTGCCATATTATAAGCAAGTACCGAAACATCGGGAGATATGGCTTCATCTTCCTCTCCGTGGATCAGAAACACTGAAGTGTCTTTTGGGAGGAAAGAGATTGGATCAATTCCACGACCCTGGGTTGAGAGCATAACTATGGTTTTTACTTTCTTATTGTTATAAGCAGCTTGAACGATAACCGCACCCCCAAAAGAGTGTCCTATCAAGCCAAAAGTCCTTACGTTTTCAGATTCCAAAAACTCAAGCCCTACAAGAACGTCTATTAAAGCCTCAGCCAGATCTTTTGGGTCTCTGAATTTTATTCTCAGTGCACTTATGCCTTCATCTTTCAGGTCGGCAGATAAACGCGGGTAAAGGCTGTCAGCGGGACTGTCAAAACCTCCGCCTACCCCCGTGACCATAATTACCCCTTTGTCTGTCCCCTCAGCTCTGTAATAAGCATAATCTATTCTTCCACGGCTGGTTTCTATCTTAACGAATTCAAACAAATCTTTTTGTTCTCTTCTTACATCGAGAATAACGGTTTCAAGATCATGTTTTTCAATCTTAATTATCTCTGTGCCCCGCAGCTTTGTGCCCCTCAATCCCGTACTTTCCATAAGTATAATTTAAGCTATTAATTATTAGTCACTTATGGATAACATTAAATTTTTAGCAATAGCTGAACCGTTAATAATATTGGTAGAAGGAGCGATGATTAAGCATTAATGTTGACTATTCCTTATAAATGTGACAAATGGAAAATTTATTCCTTTATAACCCATCAGTTACTTCAAAAGTAATTATGAATTCCGTTCCCTTGTCTCGATTAAGCTTGATTTCTCCGTCCAGCTGATCGACAAGGATAGATACCAGTTGCAGTCCCAGTGATTCGACATTCCCCAGTTCTATGTTTTCAGGAATTCCTATTCCGTTATCCGATATTGTCAGGCTGAAAAGGGATTTATTTGTTTCATTATCCTCTTTTTCCTTACATAGATTGATTCGGATTTCTCCCTCTTTGTCTCCGGGAAATGCATATTTGAGTGAGTTGGAAACGAGTTCGTTAACAATTATTCCTAAAGGGACGGCAATATCCATATCAAAGAAGGCATTTTCTTCAAGATTAATGTGAAGACTAAGGTTTTCATCTTTGAGGCTGTACGTCTCTAAAAGGTTTTCAGCTAATTTTTGAAGGTATGCAGAAAAGTTTAGAGTATCTGTCCTTGCTCCTTTATGCAGTTCTTCATGGATAAGAGACATTGAGACTATTCGGTTCTGATTTTCTTTGAAAGCTTCAAGAACCTCTGAAATAGTGGCTGTGCCCTTATTTTTGAATTTTTCAGCCTGGAGATCGAGAAGAGATGAAATTACCTGCAGGTTATTCTTAATCCGGTGATGAATCTCTTTTTTGCGTGCGGTCTCAATATTTTTAAGGAATTTCTCTGTCTCCTTTCTCTCGGTAACATCATAAATCGTGCCCTGATAGAACTCCCGTTCTTCATTTTTTTTAATTTTCTGGTAAATCTCGTGAACCCATCTGACTCTTCCGTCCTTTTGTTTTATACGATATTCAACATTTCCATAACCCGTAGATTGAAAATTCCGGACTTTTTCCTCTTCTTTGAGAACTAGAGGCAGGTCATCAGGGTGGATTATCTCTTTCCATTTTATACGGGATGAAAAGTCTCTTTCCTTATACCCTGTGACCTCTTCAACAGCCCCATGCATATATACTGGAATAAAGTTTTCATTACTCTGATAAACAATGCCCTGGAAGTTTTTTATGAAAGATCGGTATTTCTCTTCGCTTTCTTTTACTTTATTCAACGTGAGCTTCCAGTCTGTTATATCTTTAATTACCCCAATAGCCTCGTAAGGGCAGCCCTCATGGTTCTTGAGGTAGATTCCTTTATTTTCTACCTCAATGTAAGTTCCATCTTTTCTTCTCAACATTAATTCTTCTTTATACTTATCTTCGGTAACTTCCATATCTCGGAATACTTTGACAATTTGATGATTGGTATTTACAGAGTAGATATTCGTAGTCCAGACGTACTTACCAAGTCTCTGAAATTCTTCAAAACTATACCCTGTGACTTCTTCTATGGCACCTGCCCAGGTGCACCTATCTGCCCTTAAATCATAGTCGTATACTAGCTGTCCTGTCTGTTCTGTAATAATCCTGTATATTTCTTTACTTTTCAGAATTTTTTTTGCTGTCTGTTCACCTTCTGTTGTATCCCTGGCTATGGTCAGGACAGCCGCTGGATTTCCAAAAGCATCTAAAATTGGGGAAAAAGTCAATAAGACATTTATTATCTTGCCGTCCTTTCTTAACCGCAAGGTTTCATAGTGATGTATCCTTTCTTCAGACCTGGTAAGTTCGTTCAGTTCTTCTGTTTCTTCGACCAATATGGGTGGATCGAGGATGGATAAAGGCTTTCCCAAAATTTCTTTAGCCAAATAGCCATAAATTCGCTCTGCTCCTTTATTCCAGCCGGTAATTATACCGTCAAGGGATTGGGTTATAATGGCATCATCAGTTAATTCGAGAATATTTGCAAGTATCTCAGTTTCTTCTGTTTTTTTATATCTTGAATTTTCTACCAGTTCCCATTCTCCTTCCTTCTTAATCAAAGAAAACTGATGATCCGTAATTATATCCATTATGCCGGTCGCGCTGCATTTCTCAAGAGGATAGGCGCAAAGAGCTATTATCCGGCACTTGCGTGTGATCCGGTCCACCTCTTTTTCATAATCAATGTTTCCCAGGTCTATCTCTTTCAGCCAGAGAGTATCTTCAGCCAATCTCAAACCTTCATAGCCGCTGGCCAGTGCATAATTGAGTTTCCCAACTCTGGATTCCAGAGTTTTTTCAGGGCTGAAAATCCCGTCTTTAAAATACAATTCTGTATAAGAAATAATTTCAATTTGCTTTTTATCCAGATAAACATCAATATCAGGAATATGTTTTTCCAGGGCTTCTTTTGATTCTTCCAACCCCGGGGATTGTGGTGTGATCCAGACGCATAATTCGTTATTCTCCAGTCCTGCTTTAAAGTAAGGCACGAGTATTTCCATCAAATCTTCTTCTGTCCGGTAGAATTGACAGAAATGTGTCCCCCACGGCACATCCCCAATAACGCCAAGACCGGAATTTCTCGGTTTTTCTTTTACCATACCTCTCTCCAGTTGCCGGTAAAAAATTTGAGCGTATATGTTTACTCTTTTTTAGCAATAAGCTATTTACTATATTCTGAATTAATACTTTTTATATCAGTAGCTTTCCAAAAACTATTTTGAATTAAACAGGTTTATTTTGCAGTTTTTTCAGGTTAATATGAAATTGTATCAAAACTCTGGATAAAAGATAAAAGATAAAAGTTCATCAGGTATATTCCAATAATAGGGGATCGATTCCAGAACACATGACGCAAAATTGAGGAAAAATTACAGAGATTAAAAATAGTATTTGCCGGTTATTACTGAAACCAGCAGCTAATAGCAGCTAATAGTATTGGCAGAGACAGATAAACATCCTTAGTTCTTTTAGTCGTAGGGCCTTTCTAGCTTTTCGAGTATCCTTGGATGCTCTTTAATCCCCGAATGCTCTTTAACCCTCGGATGCTCTTTAACTCCTGAACTCTGTTCCTTGAACTGTTTTTCAGATAGCTGAGGCCTGAGACCGTCAATATTCAGGTTAGCTCTTTTTGCTCCTGCCATATACACGCTTTCAAGAAAATCCAGCACAGCCTTCTCGGGAGAATCTGCATTTCGGACGTCTTCATACATCAGGAACGCTTCCCCTGCTTCAGGGCTCCAGAAGGCTTCTTTCGGTCTCAGCGGCTCTTCCATAAAACCTTCAGGCTGCGGGTGCATATACGCATAAAAAGCAGGCTCCCTTACATTCTGGTCTCCTGCCCAGAACCCAAAACTGATTATCTCATGCGAAGAAGCTTCACGCTCAACAGGGTTTGCTCCTTCCTTCACAGGGGCAGGCCTGCCTGAAAACAGAGTAAAAGCCAGGTCAGCATGGTGCCAGAAAAAATGTACCGGCGAACCTTTGCCTGTAAACCAGCCCCTGAAAACCTTAAAAATAGAATCGACCTGTACAAGAATTCTCCAGAACCTGTTTGCATATTCTTCATCATAAGACGAGTGCTGGTAATCGGATGCAAATGGCTCTGTCACTCCGGGGATGTCATAAGGCACGGGCTTGACATTTGCCGTAATCCCCAGTTCATTGAGGCATGAAAAGACTTTCTCGTAGAACCCGGCAACCGAAAGGCCCTTCAAAGGCACGGTTTTTGAGTCCCCTTCACTTGTCTCTATCCTCAAAAGATGTCCGCTATCCCTGAAATTAAATTCCATTTCAAAGGTCATGTCCTCATAAGGAATAGGTCCGGTCGTAAGCCCGCGCACCGAAACATAAAATGGCACATGCCACCAGTGGTTCATTTTCGGATGCAGTGCAAGCCTTACCTTTCCAACAACCTGCAGAAACAGATGAAGCGTATTCTTCGTATCTTCCCATTCTTCAATCGGCAAAGCCGGAAACTGAACGTCCCTTGTAAAACTGGTATTTACCATGATTATCCCCCTCTAGAAAATTTCCCAAATTAATTACACTAAATTCAGGTCTGCTTTAACCTGATTTAGTTATATGATTTGTTTTTTATATAACCCCGACAATTTATAAATTTAAAATATTTCCTCTCCCGGGGTAAAAAAGTTAGAATATGATACTAAAACAGGGCCTTTCAGGCTTATTGTTTAAGCTTATCTTTCAGATAACCTTCAAATGTTCTACATATTCTATTACCGACCCGTCAGCATGTTTTACCGTCATGTTCCTGCCGGTCGGGACTCTTGCCGGTCCCCGTAGAATTTCAGCTCCTTTTTCTTCCAGATAAGCCCTGAACTCATCGAGAGAATCGACAAGGAAAGTAGCCTGTGTTCTTCTGAACGGCTTCAGAGTTTCTTCAGAACCGGCTATTAATAGAACGTTCCCTACCTGAGCCAGTTCCAGGCCTATTTGAGGCATTTCAAAATGCATAGTTGCAGGTTCGCCAAGGAGTTCTTTGTAAAATTCGAGGGCGGAATTAAGATCAGTTACATAAAGGCGAGAGAGGGTTTGAAGGATTTTCATACTGCTAAACTCTTTTTTATTTAGTGTAAAATTCTCGAAATATTTATGCTTTTCATTCCTGAGTAAACCGGAACACACTAATAAATCTACTCCAGTCCTGTTTTTCCTTATCTAACCGATGACCTTTATCATAGAATTTTAATTTCAGGCTTAATTTCAGGCTAGAAATAAAAAAATTTAAAATCTTAGTAAGTGTTTTACTAGTTATTTATGCCTGATTATACGAATAAAGGATAAAAGGAAAAAATAAATGAAAACTAAGAAAAAATTATTTCAATCAGTTTTGGTATCAGCAATTTTTATTTTATTTCTACTTGTTGTGTCGTCTGCAGCACTGGTAAATAAAGAATTGGAAAATTCGGTTATTCCGGAAACCGGAATAGAACAAAAACCCGTTTATGGTGCAGAATATTCAAACGTCGAAATCCCATCATGGTTTATTCCAGGCTCAATATTTTCCGCAAACCTCACTGTAAAAAATACGGGTAAAGAGACCTGGGTCAGGGATGGCAAAGAGCCAGTTTTCATATCTTACCACTGGAAGCGGGCTGATGAAACTGTTATTCATGATGGGCTCAGGACATCTCTTGAATATAATGTAAGTCCCGAATCCATAATAAATTCCAGTGTCCTGATAGAGACACCTGATCTGGAAGGGAATTATACACTTACTATAGACCTTGTAAAGGAGGAGGTTACTTGGTTTGAGATTCAGGGTGCAAATACCTTTGAAAAAGAAATTGAAATCTCAAAAAGCTTCCTGGAACAGAAAGGAACACTCGAATACAAGACAGACTATCCGGAAATAAACGAACTGAATAATCTTATAGTAAGTACAACCAATTCTTCAGCAAATGTTTTTATAGACCACGGGAAACTGGTTTTTGGGTTTTATGCAGGTTCAGGTTACCCGCAGGTCTGGGTTCGCGACAGTGCAACTATTATTCAAACAGGAAGATATCTTTTCCCTGATATTTACTTTGGTTCCTGGATTGAAGCATTTTGTGAAAATCAACCTGAAAACGGTTCGATTTACGACTATATTTCCCCATATGGCAATGATAAAAACACAGTTGAAACCGATCAGGAAGCAAGTCTTGTCCACTCTGCGTACTTATATTATAAAATGACTGGAAATACTTCATGGCTTGAGAAACCTGTGCGGGAAAAGAGGATTGTTGACCGGCTGGATGATTCCCTTATGTGGGTTTTACTGAACCGCTATAATAGCAGCTACGGATTGATAACAGGGGCTCATACTGCAGACTGGGGTGATGTCCAGTTTGAGGACGCTCCCGGGACTCATATTTCAGATAAAACACACTGGATATGTGATATCTATGATAATTCCATCTTTTTTCAGGCATGTAACGAACTTTCAATGATGTATTCAGATCTTGAAGAAAACGAGAGGGCAGCTTTCTGGGCTGATACTGCTTTTTTGATTAAAAAAAATACAAACAAACACCTCTGGCAGCAGGATAAAGGATATTATAAAATGCATATCCATGTCTCACCTGTCCGCCCTGAATTTAATGAAGATGGGATGTTTCCGATGGGTGGAAACGTGATTGCCATACAGTCAGGCATTGCAAACCATTCCCAGGTAGAGCAAATCTTTGAAACTGCCAGAGAAAGAAAAAAACAGGTAAATGCAAGTACAATCGGTTGTGTCCTCACCCCTGCTTATCCTGCAAAATTCTTTGTAAATCCATGTATGGACGAGGAATATGAGTACCAAAACGGTGGCCAATGGGACTGGTTTGCAGGTAGATTGATTCTTCAGGAGTTTATTAATGGTCGGAATGAAGACGCACTTATCCATCTGAGAGAAATAGCAAGCCAGGACAATCGCCTGGGAGGATTTTACGAATGGCATACCCTTAACGGTACAGGCAAAGGGAGCCCAATTTTTCTAGGAAGTGCCGGTGTGCTGGGGCAATGCATAATAGAGGGCTATTTTGGTGTGGACCTTTCGGCTAACACTCTGGTAATTACGCCAGGGCTCGGGACAAATAACGGCTCCATATCTCTATATGAACCTGCATCAGATATCCGGCTCTCATACAATTATACCATGCCTCAGAATAACACCGTACTATTTGATTATGAAACAAATTACCCGGGAGAAATAAGATTTAATTTCCTGATACCTGAGAATAAAAGAGTTTACATAGACTCTGATATTCTTCCTCCAAGTGCTTACTATAATGGCAAAAATGGAAAATATCTTACATTTAGCAGTGAAAGCAACAGGTCAGCTTACAAAATTGTTTACTACTGATCTGTCCCACAGGATCTCTGAAATTCCGGAAACTGTATAAATTTAAAGTGAGGTTTTCCTCATTTCTTTTTATTGGATAGATTCATAAAAAGTTTAAAATGCCGTTTTTGTCGGAGATTTTGCCGGGCATAGATATTACGGTTGTATCTTTTAAGTTGTGGAAACCAGGGATTTCAGTCTGCTGACTACCAGCTTTCTGTATTCAACAAGTCTGTGGTTCCAGTAATATTCCCTGATTTCTGTATCCTTTATCCTTTCTTCATTTTTGATAACGGGCTTTATGTATCCCAGTAAAAAGGCTATTCCTGTATAATGCGGTCTTTTTAAGGTATAATTTAACACATTCAGCATTATAAGTACAGGATTTTTGTTTAAATAGTAGGCCATATACCCGTTGTATTTATAGCCTTTCCACAGTCCCTGGGCACTGCTTGTTAGTCTTTTTTCTATCATCCGGATTTCGTTAAACCTCTGGATATGCCAGCCACGCAGTATAGCTTTTACGTTTGATATCGAATCTGCAGAGGGTTCCAGTGAAAAGCCATCGGTATCAAAAAAGCATTCTTTTGACCAGACCCTTCCCGTGCCCGAGGGGAAGTTCTCAGCCTGTCCGGACAGTTCTAACTTTCCATTAATTTCGTGGTACAGCCCGCCGCTTGCAATGCCCAGTTTTTCGTTGTTTTCAAATTCATGGAGTATTTTTTCAAAATACTCTTTTTCCAGCACCGTGTCCGCATCCATCGAAGCAATGTAATTATAACTTATTTTGTTTCTCTCACAATATTTTATTATGAAGTCAAAGCCGCTTTTATAAACATAGGACACGTGAAAAATTATGTCTCTTGGCTGAGGCGGCAAATGTATAGTTTTTATCCAGGAATATCTGGACACGAAACGGTGTATTATTTTTGGAGAATTGTCGGTACTTCCGTCATCAATAATTAGCCAGAGAACAGGTTTTAAAGTTTGATTAATTACGGATTCCGCTACTTGCCGAAGAAGCTTTTCTTCATCTTTTACAGGCGTAATCAACACATACACAAATATTCATTCCCCCTCAATAAGTAAAGAAATTTATGGGGATATATAGTTACCGTGTTAAGTTATTTAGCCCTATTTTAAGTTCTATTTACGGGAAGTACTGAGGCAATTTTCTGGATTCTTATACCTGTCCATATACACTTTAGTAATGATTTAAGGATTAGTTTAACAATAAAGTTATATTCTTTTATTGCATTGTCCTTATAGATATTTTTATGCAGACCGTCAAATCCCTTGCAAGGAATAGTGGATTTTTGTTTCTTAACGGCGTTGCAACCAATATTCTCAGCTTCTTTGCAATGCTATACATTGCCCGTTACCTGGGGCCCGAAGATTACGGAATCTTTTCTTTTGCTTTTGCTTTTATCTATTTTTTCAGCTTTATTCCTGACATGGGAGTTCATCAAATCCTTGTAAGGGAAGCTGCAAAAGAACCTGAAAAAGCAGGGAAACTGATCGGTAACGGGACTATTATAAAATTTTCTCTCTCCATAATTGCCTTATCCGTGGCCCTTATTTTGATAACTCTCATAAATTTTCCCCCTTCAACAAAAAATGCTCTTTATATCGCTTCGATTGGTCTGCTTATAAGTGGGACCGGAGCTTACGGAATCATATATGAAGCAAAACTGAGAATGGAATACTCTTTAATGTTCAACCTTGCCAGCAGGGTTTTTCTTCTTGTATTTATTTTTCTCGCAGTGGCTAACCATTCAACGCTTAATATCTTCGTTTTTGCCTCGGTCTCAGCCACTCTCGTACATAATATACTGATGGTCTTATTCTCAAAAAAGCTTGTTAAGGTTTCTTTTGAGCTTGATTCTTCTTTGATAAAGCAGCTCTTAAAAGAAGCTATTCCAATAGCAGTTGCCTCGGTCTTTACAGTGGTTTATTTCAAGATCGATGTACTCATGCTCTCATTTTTGCGCGGCGACGCCGAAGTCGGGTTTTATTCCGCTGCTTATCGCCTTACAGATGCACTTGTCTTCCTTCCTGCAGCGTTTACAACCTCAACGTTTCCTTTAATGTCCAGGTACTTTAAGGACTCATTTGATTCGTTCAGTTTTGCATATGCCAGGACTTTTAAGTATCTTTTCGCTGCAGGTCTACTAATTGCAGTCCTCGTAACCTTTGCTTCGGATAAAATCATTCTGACCTTTTACGGACCCGAATACCAGAAATCAGTGATTGCGTTACAAATCCTTATCTGGGCAACGGCTATTACGTTCATAAGTGTTCTCATCAGTTCTACATGCGTTTCGAGCGGAAACCAGCAAATAATCTCAAAAACATCTATTTTAGCTGCATCCCTGAACGTAATTCTAAATATGGTTCTCATACCTTCGTCCGGATATGTGGGTGCTGCTGTCGCTACCGTGTTTTCAGTATTGGGGTCAATGATTTTCGGGCTGTTCTGGATTCATAAAAACCTTTTACATGAAAACCCGCTCAAAGGAGCTATCTCTCCCATTATAGGCGCAGTTGTGGTCTCTTTAGTTATTGTCCTGCTGAGGTCATATACGGACATCCTGCTCCTCAGTGTTGTTTCAGTCCCTATTTTTATTGCAGTCCTTTATATTACTGGCTGGATAGATTCCGATGACAAAAATATTCTTTTAAATCTGTTCCCAGCAACGAATTTTAATTCAAAGAGATTTTGATCCTCTCCGGAATTAACTGTAAAATGGTTCCAGAACAAGGTTCCAAAATAAATATTACCAACCTCTCTTATTATCTGGCTGCAGACCCTTAAGCCGGAATACTAAAGAAAGGTTAGAAAAATGTTAATCCTCGACCATCCTTATGTCTCTGAATTTTTAATGGATACCGCTGCAGAACTGCAGATTCCTGTTTTAAAAAATGAAATGTCAGCCGGAATGAATGCGAAAAAAAAACTTAAGCTCCTTGAAGAAGCTGAATTTATAAAATTCATGAAAGAAAGAGGCGAATACGCTCTTTATTCCAATTCAGAAAATTCTATTGGCTGGATTTCTGAAAACCTTGGTTTTACAGGGTTACCTGAGAAAATAGAGAGTTTCAAAAACAAAATCAAATTCAGGAAACTGCTTGAAAGAATATACCCTGACTTTTATTTCCAGGGCATTGAGTTTGAAAAACTGGACGAGATTCGTGTCAATGAGATAAAGAAGCCCTTTATCATAAAACCTGCTGTAGGCTTTTTTAGCCTTGGAGTGTACAAGGTCTCAAATGACAAGGAATGGAATTCGGTTCTAAAGCGTATAAAAGCTGAGGTCAGGGAAATCAAAGGACGCTATCCATTACAGGTCCTTGATGCAGGAACATTCATCATCGAAGAAAACATCGAAGGAGAAGAATTTGCGGTTGATGCCTATTTCAACAGCGCAGGAAAACCCGTAGTCCTCAATATCTTAAAACATATCTTCTCTTCGGAAAATGATGTCAGTGACCGTGTATATTTTACTTCGAAAACCGTTATGGAAACTTACAGGGAAACGGTTGAAGACCTTTTAAAGGAAATAGGAAAACTTGCCGAGCTCAGAAACTTTCCTCTGCACATGGAACTGCGGATAGGAGCAGACAGGCGGGTCCAGCTAATAGAACTGAACCCGATGCGTTTTGCAGGCTGGTGTACAACGGATATTTCTCATTTTGCCTACGGTATTAATACTTACAAATATTTCCTGGAGCAGCTTGAGCCTGACTGGAACGAAGTTCTTGCAGGCATGGAAGGAAAAAATTTCTGCCTTGTGATTCTGAATAAATCTGCAGAGATCGATTCAAAATCGGTAAAAGCTTTCGACTATGAAAAACTGCTCTCTGATTTTGAAAAACCCCTGGAACTCAGGAAAGCTGACCATGAAAAGTACGGGCTGTTTGGATACCTGTTTACAGAGACAAAGGACAGTAACTGGGACGAGATTGAAAGGATCCTGAAATCGGACTTGAAAGAATATATCACTTTTGCATAATTCGCTCTCAATTTCAGTATGGAATTTTGCCTTCTATGCTTGGATATTTGATATTTTATATTTGAGTATTTAAATATTTGAATATTTGAATATTTGAATATTTGAATATTCAAACATTCAATCAGCAGGTATTCAAATTAACCGGGCTTCTTCAGTAATTCTCAGCGTAATGATTTGTGGGAGGATTTGGAAGAGGAGCTGTAACAATGTCGAAAGGTATCAAGGATTGAGAAGAATATAGAAGGCAATTATATTATCGAAGGCAATTATATAGTAGCTAATATATTGTTCAGGGGAATATATTTTCACATAGCTTTTTTGTAATGAAAGGGGGAGAAATTATTGGGAAAATAAAATTTTTTGGTATTGTGATCGTTACAATGCTACTCATCTCAGTGACACTGTTTGCTTCCGGCTGTTCTCAAAGAGAGCAGGAAAATGAAACTGGTGGTATGGAAAACAAAACTGATAGAGCGGAAAATGGAAGCCGAAATTTAATGACGGAAGTTGAAGGAGCGCCCCAGGAAATTTCAGATGCTATAAAAAGAAGTGATAGAAATATTATACAAACACTGGCTGACAGAAATTTCGTAACCCTTGTTGAGCTTATCAACATTGCAGGGCTTAATGAAACTCTGGCTGAAGACGGGATCTATACCGTTTTTGCGCCAACCGATGAAGCCTTTGACAGACTCCCGGAAAATGCAGTTCCCGCTCTCAAGAACAATACTCCGGAGTTGAGAAGAGTCTTAACTTATCATGTTGTTGACGGCAAAATATTGATGGAAAATGACATAAAGAACCTTGAAAGCATAAGGACACTTGAAGGAGGAGAACTTAGCGTCAATGTAACAGCCACCGGTATACAGATTGAAGGCGCAAATATAACGGATGCGGATATCATAACAAGCAATGGAGTTATCCATCAAATAGATAAAGTGCTAATTCCCTTGCGATGAAAAAGAAATTCTTTTGATTTCCAATTTTTAAATTCTCTTTTCTTTTTAAATTCTCTTTTCTTTTTAATTTTTCATTTTAACTTTTCTTTTTAATTTTTCATTTTAACTTTTATTTTTCTTTTTCTTTTTTTGGGAAATATTCAAAAAGGGGTTCGGAGCAACAGGATTCATGGTGACATGATTGAGGGCGACAGAATTAAAGGCAATTGAATTCAGGGCAACAAAAAATGATAGCAAAAAATCTATTTATCACTGGAGGTCCAATCCTTTTAAGGTAAAGGGGAAATGGGGTACTTGTTCTGGAAGATAATATTATAGAGGTAAAAAATCTCGAGTATTTTTTTGGGGATATCAAAGCAGTCGATAATATCAGTTTCACGGTCAAGAAGGGAGAAATCTTCTCATTTCTGGGGCCTAACGGAGCCGGGAAAAGTACTGTGATTAATGTCCTCACCACTCTCCTGCCTATCCAGAAAGGGAGTGCAAATATTGCAGGTCATGATTTGAAACGCGAGCCTGAGAAGGTCAGGGAGTCCATAGGGATCGTTTTTCAGGAACTCACCCTTGATAGGGATATGACAGTGAAGGAAATTCTGGAATACCACGGAAGGCTTTATTCCATGCCGAAGGCTGAGAGGCAGGTGAGGGTAGACGAACTGATCAGCCTTGTCGAGCTTGAAGGGAAAAGAGATACCCTTACAAAGCACCTGAGCGGAGGAATGAAGCGCAGGCTTGAGATCGCAAGGGGGCTTATGACTCGACCGGAGGTGCTTTTTATGGACGAGCCCACAATCGGGCTTGACCCTCAGACCAGGATAAGGATATGGGACTATGTAAGGGATATTAACAGGCAGGGCACGACCATTTTTTTGACCACACATTACATGGACGAAGCCGACCAGCTGAGCGACAGGATCAGCATTATAGACCACGGAAAAATAGTTGTTACGGGCAAATCATGGGAGCTAAAAAACACACTCGGTCAGGACCTTATATACCTGGAAACGGATGATAACTGGAAAGCTGCGGAGCTGTTAAAGGATCTGGAAAGTGTAGAAGGAATTAAGGAAAAGTCAAAAGGGATAATTATTATGGTCAATGCGGACGGGACCTACCTGCTGCCCGAGATCATGGACAGGCTTCGAAGCGGTGGGATCAGAATTAAGGCAGTAAACCTGAAAAAGCCTTCAATGGATGATGTTTTTGTCCATTATACAGGCAGGGAGTTAAGGGACAGCGGAGCGGAAAAGGGAGCTGTGGTAGTTCCCAGGGTCAGGAGGAGCTGAGATGCGTACGGGTTTTCTTACCATTTACTGGCGTGATATGCTAAGATTTGTGCGTTTCCGGGCTCTGTTGTTCTCATCACTTGTCCAGCCTGCCCTCTGGCTTGCATTTTTCGGGATTGCAATGTCAAATAACTTTGAACGGCTTACTGCAACCATGCCGGTAGATCCAGGTGTAAGGACTGTGGGATATCTCACTTTCATAGGAGCAGGTGTTATTGCAATGACCACTCTTTTTACAAGCCTGTTCGGAGGTACCGTACTTCTTTTTGACAAAAACTGGGGCCTTATGCGAGAAACGCTTTCAAGCCCTCTCCCGAGAATCCATGTGATTATAGGGATAGGACTTTCAGGTATGACAAAATCCTTTATCCAGGCAGCCGTTATCATGGGATTCGGTCTTTTGCTCGGGGTTAAGTTTTTTGAGGGCTATACCCCTGTGCAGATCCTTTATTCTCTGGCCGGGATTATGGCTTTCGTAGGCACTTTTTCTCTCGGGTTTCTTTTCCTCTCAGCTGCAATTGCAATAACCATGGAAAGCCCTGAAGGGATGCAGGCAGTAATCACTCTGCTTACTATGCCCTTCTTTTTCACAAGCAATGCCCTTTATCCCGTAAACTCTTTCCCTCCAGTACTCCGGGCTTTATCAACTATCAATCCCCTCACGCACCTTGTCAGCGGGATCAGGTATTTCGCAATAGGAAGCGATTTTTCAGCTATTGGAATTCGCTACACCTACACATACGAAGGAGTTATTATTTCCTACCTTGCTCTGCTCGTTTTTGCAGGGATAATGTTTTTTATTGCAAGGTGGAGGTTTAGCAAGGTCACTGTTACGTGAACTACCACTAAGCTAAAGACTTAGCGGCTTCTCACTTAATAGACGACCACCGGCTCAATGAGCGTTAATTCGGGCTATACATCCCTACTGAGGTATGCGGGCTGCTGGAGTAAATTGATACCTGGAGTAAATTGGTATCCGAGCTGGTTGGTGTTTAAAGTAAGCTGTGCCTGAAAAAAAATATAAGATGCCCAAAACTATTGAAGTAAAATTTTATCAGAAACTTAATTTCCAAAAATATATCCATCTTTATCCCCTGCTGTAATAAAAACGATTAAATAAAAATGATTGGATAAAAGTGGTGCCAATGAGTTTAGCAGGTCAAACAGCCCTTATAACCGGAGGGAACAAAGGGATAGGAAAAGCTATCTGTTTCGCTCTGGCAAAAGAGGGAGCAAAT
>OBLN01000179.1_pt1 | contig 23813 bp, 23 predicted proteins | sample 1519301 | NCBI WGS metagenome assembly OBLN01 (sample SAMEA2452533, study PRJEB22499) | sediment metagenome | reverse complement strand
ACTGATAATCCTAATCTGCACATCCTGTCAGATTAGGATACACGCTCACGGACGGATAAACCGTCTCTAGCTTTTTTCTATTCTGATAATACGGTCGCAGGATTCCGCTATGGCGGTTTCATGTGTGACAATAAGCACAGTAACGCCTTCGTCACGCATGAGACGTATCATATCCAGAACCTCGTCACTGTTTTTCTTATCAAGACTGCCCGTAGGCTCATCTGCGAGGATAATTTTCGGACTGTTCATCATAGCCCTTGCTATGGCTGTTCTCTGCTGTTCACCGCCGGAGAGTTCAGCAGGGAAATGAGTCACTCTGTCCTCCAGACCGACTTTGGCAAGGAGCGCTTTTGCCCGTTTAACCGCCTCATCAATATTCTCGCCTGCAATAAGAGCAGGCATCATAACATTTTCCAGAGCGGTAAAGTCTTCCAATAAATAATGAAACTGGAACACAAAGCCCACATCCTGATTACGGAACTGATCAAGTGCCTTTCCTTTCAGCTTGAGAATATCTTCACCCTGAAACAGCACTGAACCGGAATCAGGCTTATCGAGCCCGCCAATGATATGGAGCAGAGTGGATTTGCCGGCACCGGAAGGACCGACTATGGCAAGCATCTCACCTTTCCCCACACTCATGTTGAATCCGCTGAGAACATCCAGCCTGTAATCGCCTTTGAGAAAGCTTTTATTTAAATTAACTATTTCCAGCAGACTCATTTAATCACGCCTCAATGCTTCTATGGGGTCGAGTTTAGCCGACTGTCTGGCGGGAAAAAGCCCCGCAACATATGTAATAACAAGAGCGCACACAGTAACAGTTATAAATACCGAAGGTTCTATCTTAACCGGAATTCTGTCCATGAAATAAACATCCTCCGGCAGGCTGATCAGCTTATAGTTTTTCAGCACAAAGCAGATTGTATAGCCGATCACATTACCAAGAGCTGTTCCCACAAACCCAACAACAAGCCCCTGACGGATGAAGATGCGGTAAATACTTTTTTCAGGCGCACCCATCGCACGGAGTATGGCTATATCACGCTTTTTGTCCTTAACCGACACGGTTATCATGCTCACCACATTGAATGAGGCAACTATGATAATCAGCGTAAGTATTATGAACATGGCAATTTTTTCAAGCTTAAGAGCTGAAAACAGGTTGGAGTTCATGCTTATCCAATCCCTAGCCCAATAGGGGAAGCCCAGCTCTTCTTCTAACTTCTTTGCCAAAGGTATCGCATTGGCAAAGTCATCCGCTTTTACACTGAAGCCGGAGACGACATCATCCATGCCGAAAAATTCCTGTGCAGCCTCAAGGGATATATACCCAAGGGATGAATTGTACTCATACATCCCCATGTCAAACCATCCGGCTACCTCAAAATGCTTCATCTTGGGAACCATGCCGAACGGACCCTTACGCCCGAAGGGTGAAACCATAACTACATCGTCACCGACACTCACCGCAAGAGAATGCGCAAGCTCCTTCCCAAGAACGATTTTAGGCTTCTCGCCACTGATCGCTATATCCAGAAACTCACCATCCTTCATGAACTTTTCTATGGTGGTAACACCCAGTTCCTTCTCAGGGTTAACACCCCTGACAATCACACCGCTGACGTTATTCTGACTGGTGACAAGCACCTGACTGAGTATGAAAGGCGATACACCCGCAACTTTATCAGTAATGCGGATCTTAGCGTCCACAAGCTGCCAGTCCCTGATTGGAGAAGCATCCAGACGGTTTACGATTATATGGGCATTAGCACCGAGAATTTTGTTCTGGAGATTGTCGGAGAAGCCGATCATCACGTTCAGAACTATGATAAGGGTTGCCACCCCCACCATTATACCTATGACGGAAATGGTGGAGATGAACGAAAAGATACGGTTTTTTCTGCGGGAGCGGAGATAGCGTGTTGCTATCAGATTCTCCGTTTTCATATCACTCCCATTCTATAGTTGCAGGCGGTTTGGAGCTTATGTCGTACACGACTCTGTTTATGCCCCTTACCTCGTTTATGATTCGGTTTGATATTTTGCCGAGAACATCATATGGAATGTGCGCCCAGTCTGCCGTCATGCCGTCAGAACTGTAGACAGCCCTGATGGCGCAGGCGTTTTCATATGTTCTGCCGTCGCCCATAACACCGACAGTGTTTACGGGGAGCAGAACGGCGAATGCCTGCCAGATTGTATTATAAAGGTTAGCGTTATGAAGCTCTTCGATAAAAATAGCGTCCGCCTGACGGAGAACATCACATCTTTTCTTTGTGATCTCGCCAAGAACCCTTACGCCCAGTCCGGGACCGGGGAACGGATGGCGTCCGACCATTACTTCGGGAAGACCAAGCCTGCGTCCGACCTCACGTACCTCATCCTTGAAAAGCTCTCTAAGTGGCTCAACAAGCTGGAACTTCATATCCTCCGGCAAACCGCCCACATTGTGATGTGATTTAATGGTTGCAGAAGGTCCTTTAAAAGATACTGATTCTATAACGTCAGGATAAAGAGTGCCCTGCGCAAGGAAGTCAAACTCGCCTATTTTCCTTGCCTCTTCCTCAAAAATTCTTATGAAAAGGTTGCCGATTGTCTTTCTTTTCTTTTCAGGATCAGTAACACCCGCAAGAGCCGTGAGGAATCTCTCCTCCGCATCAGCTACCACGAGGTTAATTTTGTAGTTGTCTCTGAAGGTTTTTTCCACCTGCTCACGTTCATTCAGGCGGAGAAGACCGTTATCAACGAATACGCATACAAGATTATCGCCTATGGCTTCATGGAGAAGAACAGCAACAACGGATGAATCAACACCGCCGGAGAGACCGCAAAGAACCTTTCTGTCGCCTACTCTCTCACGGATTCTGGCTATTTCAGCCTGAATGAAGTTGTCCGCAGTCCATATCTGTCTGCATCCGCAGATTTTAACAACAAAGTTTTCAAGAATAGTCTTGCCCTGCTCTGTATGAGTAACTTCAGGGTGAAACTGTATTGCGTATATTTCACGGTCTTTATGCTTCATCGCAGCAACAGGCGCATTGTCTGTCTTTGCAACTACCTCAAATCCTTCGGGCATTTTTTCCAGCCTGTCGCCGTGGCTCATCCATACGGTGAGGCCGTTTCCTTCGAGACCGCTGAAAAGACTGCATGAGGGTTCATAATTAAGAACCGCCCTGCCGTACTCCCTGTGGTTTGAAGGAGCGACAATGCCTCCGAAATGCTGTCCCGCAAGCTGCATGCCGTAGCATATGCCGAGAACAGGAAGACCCATTTCAAAAACACGTTCGTCAACAGACGGAGCATCTTCCTCATATACGCTGGAAGGTCCGCCGGAAAGAATTATTCCTTTTGCTTCAAAGGATTTTATTTTTTCAAAATCTGCATTGCAGGGAAAAATTTCGCAGTAAACATTAGCCTCACGAACCCTGCGTGCTATAAGCTGGGTATATTGTGAACCAAAATCTAATATTAAGACTTTCTCCGAATGAATGTCCATTTAACCTCCAATATAATAGTGTAAATCTGTACATCCTGTCAGATTTACACACACGCTCGCGCCTTGTAAAACAAGCCTTCGCTACGCACGGCGGGCTTCCTTCCATGGAAGCCTGCGGTATAACAGTGTAAATAAATACATCCTGTCAGATTTACACACACGCTCGCGCCTTGTAAAACAAGCCTTTTAAGCAAGCTCGGTGCAGAAACCGCCTGAATATGAACGGCGGTTTTGCTACGCACGGCGGGCGCTGTTAAGTGTTCACCCAGTAATTAGGTGCTTCTTTTGTGATCATAACGTCATGCACATGGCTTTCACGAAGACCTGCGCCTGTGATTCTCACAAAGCGTGCTTTAACGTGCATATCTTCTATGGTTTTGCAGCCGGCGTAACCCATACCGGAGCGTATGCCGCCCGTAAGCTGGTAAACAGTTTCGCTGAGTTCGCCTTTATAATGGACTCGTCCCTCTATACCTTCCGGGACAAATTTCTTTTCGTTTTCTGTGCCTTCCTGAAAATAACGGTCTTTACTTCCCGCTTTCATAGCGCCCACAGAGCCCATGCCTCTATAAACCTTGAAGCTTCTGCCCTGATAGAGTTCTATATCTCCGGGAGACTCCTTTGTCCCTGCGAACAGTGAGCCTATCATAACAGTGGAGGCACCTGCGGCTATGGCTTTTACCACATCACCGGAATATTTTATTCCGCCGTCAGCAATGATCGGAATGCCAAGTTCCTTTGCCTTTGCAGCGCAAGTCATAATAGCAGTAATCTGCGGAACACCAACGCCTGCAACAACCCTTGTTGTGCATATTGAACCGGGTCCGATGCCGACTTTCACACAGTCAGCTCCGCAGTTATAAAGAGCTTCCACAGCTTCCGGCGTGGCAACATTACCGGCAACAAGCTGAACATCAGGATAAGTGGATTTAACCCATTTAACCATGTCCAGAACCATCTGCGAATGACCGTGAGCAGTGTCAACCACAATAACATCAGCCTTAGCCTCAACCAGTGCGGCTACCCTGTTTTTACTATCTCCGCCGACACCGACAGCAGCACCGACAAGCAGTCTGCCCATATCATCTTTTGCGGCATTGGGGTATTTAAGCTTCTTGTTTATATCCTTAATGGTTATCAGCCCTTTGAGCTGATATTTATCATTAACCACAAGGAGTTTTTCGATTCGGTGTTCCTGAAGAATGTCCTTGGCGGAATCAAGATTAGCGTCCTTTTCCAGAACAGTAACAAGATTTTTGCCTGTCATGTATTCAGTTACTTTAGCATCGTGGTTTTTCACAAAGCGAAGGTCTCTGTTGGTGAGTATGCCCACCAGCTTTCCACCCTCGGTAACAGGCACGCCGCTTATTTTGTACTTGGACATGATAGCAAGCGCATCCTCTACCGTCTTATCCGGCGAAATCGTGATAGGGTCAACTATCATCCCGCTTTCGGAACGCTTTACCTTGTCTACTTCATCCGCCTGAGCCTCAATGCTCATATTTTTGTGAATGAAGCCTATTCCGCCTTCCTGCGCCATGGCTATAGCCAGTTTCGCTTCCGTAACAGTGTCCATCGCCGCACTTACCAGCGGGATGTTGAGGAAAATTTTGTTTGTAAGCTTTGACCTTGTGTCGATGTCCTTGGGAAGAACCTCGCTGTGTGCGGGGATCACAAGCACATCGTCAAATGTCAGGGCTTCCATTGCGATTTTATCGCCGTACATTTTGTTCACCGCCTGCTTTTATGTTTATATGTTAATTATTTGCTATAGGTTCTAGTAGCCCCAGTCACGGCTGTAGCGGAAATCACGCCCGATTGTCCGCTGGCTTACTTTTGCAATAACAGGAATTTTACGTTTAAACTGATATCTCATTATTCTTTCTGATATTTTTTGTACAAAATCCTCATCAAAACCCATCTGAACCAGTTCGGCTTTTCTGCGTCTGTTGTCTACCATTTCATAAAGCAGCCTGTCCACATCTTTATAGGTGAAACCAAGCTCCCCTTCGTCTGTCTGATCAGGCCACAGATCCGCCGTTGGTTGTTTTTTCACAACTTTTTCAGGTATTCCCAAATATTCAGAAAGCTCCCATACCTGCGTTTTGTACAAATCGCCGATAGGGTTGATGGCGCTTGCCAAATCGCCGTACCATGTGCCATAGCCCAGAAGCAGTTCCGTTTTATTGCTTGTTCCCAGAACAATACCGCCATGCTTTGCGGAACGGTCAAATATAGTGACCATACGCATACGGGCAAGAACGTTCCCTATCCGAAGCTTACTCATGTCCGGTTCACTCTCTATAAAAGGCTCCGCAAAGGGAGTGATATCTGCAATTTCGAGGTTTATTCCCAAAGCTTTAGCCACTAGTTCGGCATCCGCCATGCTTTCTTTGCTGGAAAGTTTATAGGGGAGTCCCACCGCAAAAACCCTGTCTTTTCCCAGAGCCTCAACAGCGATAGCAGCCGAAAGAGCGGAATCTATTCCGCCGGAAAGACCAAGAACAACTGTTTTAAGCCCTATTTTTTCCGTCTCTTCCTTTACGAATGTGGTTAATATCTGCTTTGTGAGTTTAAGATCAAGCTTCATTTCTTATCTCCTTTGAGATAATCAAGGAGTATCTGGGATTTTTCATCACGGTAGAAGGGTGAATGGATTCTTGCCAGACGGATATCAGCGGTTTCAAGTTCTGTAATTCCAATTGCCGCCTCAAACTGCGGGAGCTGGATTTTTCGTTTACCCAGAGCGGAATAAGCTTCGGAACCGCCCCAGAATGCCACACCGTCTTCTACACCTGCACGGTTTACATACACAAGGTTAACTGTGAGCAGGCTTGCTGTATATTTATTTGATGTCTGCCATATGGAGGCAGCCTCAAGACCGTCTCCGACTACGCCTCTGGCCGGGCTGTTGGAGGGGATAAAGACAGTCTGCACGCCCATTCGGCTTAAAACATAAATTGAGCTTAAATGAAGAGCATCTTCGCAGATAAGCATTCCGCATTTTCCGAAAGCTGTGTCAAACACTGAAAAACCGTTTCCGGCTGCGAAATATCTTGCTTCTTCAAACATAGTATAGTCAGGCAGATAAACTTTTTTATGGAGATGAACGAGTCTGCCTTTTTCGGCATAGGCGCAGACATTATAGAAAAGGTTGTCTTCCCCTTCGTAAACAAAGCCGAAGACGACAGAAATATCTTTTGAGAGAGATATTATTCTTTTGACAGCCTTGTCATCTGTTTTCATAGCTACATCATTCACATAGTCCATGAGATAGTAGCCTGTGAGCGAAAGCTCCGGAAACACAATGACATCACACTTTTCCGCAACGGCTTGTTCTATGCACTCCTCATGGAGTTCAAGGTTTTTTGCCGTGTCACCCAGAAAGGGCTTTATCTGCGCCAGACAAACCCGCATCTATTCACCGTCCCTCACGAATGTTCCGCTTTTTCCTCCGGACTTTCTCACAAGCCTGACATCGCTTACCACCATGGCTTTATCAACAGCCTTGCACATATCATAGATAGTGAGAGCAGCAACGGAAACACCCATGAGCGCTTCCATTTCGATACCTGTCTTTCCGGTGAGTTTTGCGGTAACTTCTATTTCGATTTCGCTTTTTTCGGTATCAGGATGGAAATAAACATCAACTGCGGTTACATTCAGAGGATGGCACATGGGGATGAGGTCGCCTGTTTTCTTAACAGCCATGATCCCTGCAACACGGGCAACCTCAAATACATTACCCTTCTCCATCCTGCTCTCAAGCACAAGCTTAAGAGTCTCAGGCTTCATGGAGATGCGTCCTTTCGCCGTGGCTTCCCTCACCGTATCGCTTTTAGCGGTGACATCCACCATGCGGCTTCTTCCTTCTTCGTCAAAATGGGTAAATGACATTATTTTATACCTCTAATGGGGATATTGTTTAAAAAACTCGTCAGCAGGCTGGCTTGAAGCTATATAATCCCAGATTTTCCCGTTCCCGCTTCTCAGATCATGAAGATCTGTTTCTGTTCTTTCAACGGTAAACTCTGCGCTGTCTTTATAATCAACAACTCTGCCGTTGTCAAAAACAGGGATACGGAAAATAATTTTATATGAATCAGCATCATACAGCAGCATTTTCATCATAACGATTTCAACAAACTTCGTCATTGTTTCGCTTAATGGATTTTCCCTCATGGACGGTACAGGCTTTCCGGTTCCGTCCACTGCGCAGTAGAGAACATTTACAACTGCTGTTCCGCCCTTCTTTTTACCATCAAGAATCTTCAGGTTAGGCACTATGCTCTGCCTTCTGGAATAAATGGATTCTTTAACCATCTGGTTGAACTGCGAAGCCATATTCCTTATGTCTACCATGAACTTCTTTTCTATATCGCTCTTTGTAATATGTTCATCTTTCAGTTCATAGCGGAATTCGACCAGTTCGGCACGCACATAAGCCTCACGCCTGTTGTAAAGGCGCACCTTGTACCAGTTGTCTTTCTTGGAGAGAACAATGATCTTGCTCCCCTTCGGCAGCCTTGAGATAACAGGGCTTTTGGTATCCGGTTTTTCCCGTGCCATGACTCCTTCTCCGGCGACATGCCCCAGAGCCTCAAGGATACCGTCACGGTCACTGATATGAACAGGCTCCTCGGCAAAAACGGCATAAGCCGGACAAAGCGCCAGAAAAAGAGAAAGGGCAAGAGCCCTAAACATTAAACCTGAAATAGATAATATCTCCGTCCTGAACAATATATTCCTTCCCTTCCAGCCTCATCTTACCCATCTCCTTGGCTTTCGCCATTGAGCCTGCGGTTTCAAAATCGCTGTATGAGGTAACTTCCGCACGGATAAACCCACGCTCAATATCGGAGTGGATTTTACCGGCAGCCTTCTGAGCGGTTGTTCCTCCGGTCACAGTCCATGCACGTACCTCTTTTTCCCCTGCGGTAAAAAAGGTTAAAAGATCAAGCAGCTTATAACCCTGAGCTATCATGGACTGCAAACCTGAACGGTCAAGCCCCATACTGGCGAGGAATTCTTTCGCCTCTTCCTCGTCAAGCTCAGCTATCTCCGATTCTATCGCACCGCAGATCTTAACAACAACAGCATTTTCCTTCGCTGCTATTTCACGCACTTTTTTTACATGCTCATTATCTTCTGCAAGAACAGCCTCATCAACATTAGCCACATACATTACAGGCTTAGAGGTAATAAGAGGGTATTCTTTCAGAGACTCAGTAAGCTCTTCAAAACCTTCAATACTGCGGATCATTGTGCCTTTCTGCACTTCCGCCAGAAGAATTTCAAGGGCTTCCACCTTCTTTTTCAGTTCCTTATCGCCACTTTTTGCAGCTTTTTTGTTTCTGTCAACCGCACGCTCTATAAGCTCCATATCGCTCATAAGAAGCTCTGTGTTGATAATATCAATATCACGCACAGGGTCAACACCGCCTTCTACATGGACAACGTTGGGATCATCAAAACAGCGCACCACATGGGCAACTGCGTCCACCTGACGTATGTGGGTGAGAAACTTGTTTCCGAGACCTTCACCCTGACTGGCACCTTTAACGAGACCTGCAATATCTATAAACTCAATAGTGGTCGCCACTGTTGACTGCGGCTTAATTTTCTCCACCAGATAATCCATTCTTTCATCCGGAACCGGAACTATGCCCCTGTTGGGGTCGATGGTGCAAAAAGGATAATTGGCACTTTCCGCTCCAGCTTTTGTGAGTGCGTTGAATATAGTGGACTTGCCTACATTGGGCAGACCTACTATTCCGCAGTTGAAACCCATAATAACCTCATATTGTCTGCTTGCTTAAAGAACAATTATATTGCTACAAGTTTGAAAAAAAAGCAAAAGGTTAAGCACTGTTTTGTATTGCTTAACCTTAATTTTCTGAACATCCCGCCGCATGTACCAGCCTTTGTGCGCAATGAGCATGCAAAAAAGGCGGTCATTTCTGACCGCCTTTTTGGGAAAATTCTATTTTAGTTCGCTTATCAGCCTATAAGAAGAGGAGCAATGATAAGAGAAACAATACTCATAAGTTTTACAAGGATGTTCATAGCGGGTCCGCTTGTATCCTTGAAGGGGTCGCCTACTGTATCGCCGACAACTGCTGCCTTATGCTGATCAGAGCCTTTACCTGCACTGTCCCAGTCGCCTTTTTCGATAGCTTTTTTAGCGTTATCCCATGCTCCGCCGGCATTAGCCATAAGAAGAGCAAGAAGAACACCGGTAACAGTGGCACCGGCAAGCATTCCGCCGAGAGCCTCTTTACCGAGAAGGAAACCAACAACAACAGGGGCAAGAACCGCAACCACGCCGGGAAGTATCATCTCTTTAAGAGCTGCAGCCGTTGATATATCAACGCAGGTCTTAGGATCTGGCTTAACGCCTTCCCTACCCTCAAGCAGACCGGGAATTTCCCTGAACTGGCGACGGATTTCATCAACCATCTGACCTGCTGCTTTACCAACAGAAGTCATTGTCATAGCCGCAACGAGGAAAGGCAGAAAACCGCCGACGAAGAGACCGATAACAACAAGAGGTTTAGTTATATCTATTGTGCTGATTCCCGCACTGCTTGCATATGCAGCAAAAAGAGCAAGAGCAGTAAGCGCAGCAGAACCTATAGCAAAGCCTTTACCCACAGCAGCAGTAGTGTTGCCGATTGCGTCAAGGCTGTCAGTGATTTTTCTTACTTCAGGTCCGAGTTCAGCCATTTCGGAGATACCGCCTGCGTTATCAGCGATAGGTCCGTATGCGTCAACAGTCATTGTAACACCAACAGTGGCAAGCATACCAACAGCAGCGATACCGATGCCGTAAAGTCCTGCAGTTGTGTTAGCAACGAATATAGCAACGCATATAAGAATTACAGGAATAACAACGGACTCAAGACCAACAGCAAAGCCGTGGATGATGTTTGTTGCTGCACCGGTTTCAGAAGCATGAACAATCCTTTTAACAGGTGCCGCAGCAGTATAGTATTCAGTAACAAGACCGATTGCTATACCTGCAAGAGTACCTGCAAGAAGTGCCCAGAACACGCCTGCTTTAATTCCGTACATAGAGATTACGAAGTAAGCTGCTATGAGGAAAAGACCTGCGCCGATGAAAGTTGAATATCTCAGAGCAGAAGCGGGAGGAGTGTTTTTAAGGAGTTTCATGGAGAAAACGCCTACCAGAGAAGCCAAAAGACCGATAACAGCAAGACCAATGGGAAGAGCCATCATGTTCATTTTGAACATATCGAACGCCATTCCGGGCTGGCTCACCTGAAGGATAAGTTCAGGGGAAGCTGTTGCTGCGATAGCTATTGTAGCGATAATGGAACCCACATATGATTCAAAAATGTCAGCGCCCATACCTGCGATATCACCCACATTGTCGCCCACGTTGTCAGCTATAACGCCGGGGTTTCTGTGGTCGTCTTCAGGGATGTTTGCTTCAACTTTACCTACAAGGTCAGCGCCCACGTCTGCTGCTTTGGTATAAATACCGCCGCCCACACGTGCGAAAAGAGCGATTGAAGATGCGCCCATTGCGAAACCGTTGATGTATTTTGATGTTTCGGGGTCACCGAAAATCATGAACAGAATACCTACACCGATAAGACCAAGGCTCGCTACTGAAAGCCCCATAACGGCACCGCCGTTGTAGGCAACAGAAAGAGCGCTGGCCATTCCGCCTGTTCTGGCAGCTTCACTTGTTCTGACGTTAGCACGAGTGGCTGATTTCATACCGAAGAATCCTGCCGCTACAGAGCATATAGCTCCCGCAAGAAATGCGGCTGCGGTGTTGATTCCAAGGTTGGAAGAGAACAGCATAAGTACAAAAACTATTGCTACAAAGAAAGAAAGAACTTTGTATTCTCTGCCAAGAAACGCCATGGCTCCGTCATGGATCATGTCTGAAATTTCTTTCATTTTCTCGTTGCCGGCTGTTTTGCTTTTGATAGAGTTATAAATAACAAAAGCGACAACAAGACCCACCACACCCAGTACAGGAGCGAGGTACATCATCATTGACATTTGGTCCTCCTTATTAAATTAAAATATGTTTTCGGTTTTCGCCGAATAACGGCTTTCACCGTTTAAACTTCTTTGACCTTAAGCAGTATGAAAAAAACTACTTCCTGTGTTTTTCTCATACACGCTCGCGGACGGATAAACCGTCCTTCGCTTCGCACGGCGCAGTTCCTTCCATGGAACTGCTGGAATACTGGTGTCCGTTCAGTTCTTCTCCGGCGTGTCTGCATCATCAAAGATTGACTTGTTGTTGTAAGTGTTCATAGCAGACTTCAAGCCGCCTTTGACAAATGCTTCTGCGGCGTCCGTACCCAGCTCCACAAACTTTTCAAGCTGATCCTTGTCCTCAAATCTGCCGAGGACATGTCCAACCGTGCCGCCGCTTCTGCTTTTGCCTATTCCCATTTTCAGCCTGACAAACTTATCAGTGCCGAGAAGCTCAATTATGGATTTTATTCCGTTATGACCGCCGCTTGAGCCGCCGTTACGGAACTTGATCCGCCCGAACTCCATATCAAGATCATCCTGAATAACCAAAAGGCTTTCAGGTTCAATTTTATAAAAGCTCATAAACGGAACGACTGACTGCCCGCTTAAGTTCATATATGTCATTGGTTTGAGGATGAAATGCTTCTCATCCGTGCGGAATTCACCCCAAAGTCCTTTGAACCCGTCTTTAAACCCGCTGTTATAGCGTTCTGCGAGTTTATCAGCCACCATAAAACCAAGGTTATGTCTGGTTGCGGCGTACTGAACTCCGGGGTTTCCGAGTCCGACTATAAGCAGATTATTCATGCCCCATTTCAAACAGAGAACTAATGCTCTCTTTATGCTGTATTCTGTTTATAGCTTTGGCGAATATTCCCGCCACGCTGAGAACCATGATTTTTGAGTTCTGTTTCTCTTTCACAAGTTCCACAGTATCGGATATGATAACCTTTTCAAGCACACTGTTGGTGATTCTCTCCATAGCGGGGCCTGAAAGAACGCCATGCGCAGCAGAAGCTATAACAGATTTCGCTCCGTGTTTCATTACTGCATTGGCAGCCTGAACAAGAGTTCCGGCAGTGTCTATCATATCGTCAATTATGATTACGTTTTTGCCTTCCACGCTGCCGATAACGTGCATAGCCTCAGCCGCATTGGGTGCGCTTCTTCTCTTATCGATTATCGCAAGAGAAGTACCGAGGAGTTTAGCGTAGATTCTTGCTCTGGCAACACCGCCTGCATCAGGTGATACCACAACATAGTCATCACCTTTCATTCCGTTATCTATCATGTACTTGACGATAACAGGAGATGAATAAAGGTTATCCACGGGTATATCGAAAAAGCCTTGAATTTGCCCGGCATGAAGGTTCATAGTCATAACTCTGTCTATGCCGGATGTCTCAAGGAGATTAGCAACAAGTTTGGCTGTAATAGGTACTCTGGGTTCGGATGTTCTGTCCTGACGTGCGTATCCGAAATAGGGGATAACCGCTGTGATTGTTCCTGCGGATGCCCTTTTGAGTGCGTCCGTCATGATCATGAGTTCCATCAGGTGTCTGTCTGTGGGGGCGCTGGTTGACTGAACAACGAAAACGTCTCTTCCTCTCACGCTCTCATTAATTTTAACCCTTATCTCTCCGTCGCTGAAAGAGCCTACAGTAGCATCCCCAAGCCTGACGCCGAGTTCCGTGGCTATGCCTCCAGCCAGTGTTCTGTTCGCATTGCCCGAAAACAGAAGAAAATCCATCAACCTGCTCCTTTTATTCTTGATTTAAATACCGTAAAGTCGGCAAATTTTTCTTTGATAATGCTGCAGGCGCCAGAAAGCTGTTCATCCGTTCTGTAGATACCAAAAACAGTGGAACCGCTGCCGCTCATGAGAGCCCCGTCAGCGCCGGAATCAAGCAGTGTTGTTTTAAGTATCTGCAAAACGGGGTGCTTTGCGAAGACAGCCGCCTCAAGCCCATTGTCAAGCATGGCTAAAAGCTCCTCATAGCCCACAACGAGGGGCATTCTAGACAGATCTGCCTTAGCCGTCAACTTCAAATTTCCGCCCCCGAATATTTCACCGGTGGGTACATGTATATTGGGATTCACCAGCAAAACAGGTACAGACGGAAGCTCCGCCTCGCTGACTATTACTTCTCCCCTACCTTCTGCGTAGCACGGTTTATCATGGAGAAAATACACCGTATCAGAGCCTATTTCACCAAGTATTTCCGCCATATCGCAATATGAAAGTCCTAAGTCTGACATGTTGTTGACAGCCTTAAGAAAACAGGCGGCATTTGAACTTCCTCCGCCCATTCCTCCCCCTGCGGGGATGTTTTTTTCAAGGTTTATGCTGTATTCCTTTTTCAGACCATACCGGGAAGAAAGTATATCTTTAACTCTTATTATAAGATTTGAAGAATCCACAGGGATTTCCGGGACATTGCACACAAGTTCCGTGCGGTCCGCTTCATCTATGGTTATGGTATCGTGGAGTTCGGTCTGAGCGAAAAGAGTCTGAAGATCGTGATATCCGTCACTTCTTTTGCCGTTTATATGAAGAAAGATATTTATTTTGGCGTAACTTCGGACACTTATCACCACTGGAGCCCTATTTCAAGTATTTTATCAATACTGACAACCTTAATGGAAGACATTCTCCCGTTACTGTAGCCGTATTCATAAGTCATTTCACCCAGACGGATCTTCCGGATGCGCATATCGCTTCCCGCTTCAATTTCCGCATAGGGTTTGCTGAAAAGGTAACCGTCATCCGTAAGAGTCATATCATATGATTCATCAGGTAAAGCATACGGAAAGCGCAGTCCAAGTATCAGACCGTCCAGCCCTCTGTTCTGCATAAAAAGTTTGATCTTTTCGCTGCTTTCCACGCCCTTTTCATATGCCTTAACATCACCGTATCTATATGTAATATCATAGATGATCCTTGAGAATGCGCCCAGAATCTTCATATCAAATTCATCAACGCATTTTTTATCAAGAAGCGCACGAAAACGCACATCCTCGCCGGTTTTGCTGTCCTGATATATTACAGAAATGCGCCCTTTGTAAGAGCATATCTGTTTGTTTTCAGCTATTATATCAGCCGTAACAGTTTTTCTGTCAGTCAAAAGAAGCGGGTGTCTGGGAGCGCAGGAGACTCCGGCGGCAGTTATAAGGATAAACGCTGATATAATTCTGACATAATTCTGAAGTGTTTTTTTATTTTCCTTTGAGAATATCATCAACCGACTTGTTAATCTCCAGCCTTTCCAGAATGGCTTTCATATGGTCACGGATCTCTTTTTCATCAGGGGCTTTTCGCAGAGCCCTTATCTGATAACCGTAAGCCTCTTCATATTTCTCAAATCTGTAGAGAACCCATCCCATGCTGTCAAGATAAGCAGGATTTTCAGGGTCTTTCGCCAATGCGCTTTCTATGAGGGAATATGCTTCATCAAGCTTAATGCTTAAATCAGCGTAAGTAAAACCGAGAAAGTTCATCAGGGCGGCGTTGCCGGGATTAAGCTCCAGCGAGTCTTTCAGCACTTCAAAGCACTCATCGTACTTTTTCTGCTTTTCAAGAACAAGAGCAAAGTCTATCACCAGTTCAACGGAGGAAGGGTTTTCCTCATAGCCTTTTCTAAGCACTTCATAAGCCTTGGAAAGAGTTCCTTTTTCCTTATAAAGAGCCCCTGTTATGCGGTAATAGTCCACATCACGGAGGTCGGCGGGAATTTTAGTAATAACTTTTATACCTTCATCATATTTTTTATCACGAAGGCTGATAAAGCCTATGCGCTTTCTCGCCTCAACATAGTCAGGGCGCACCGCAAGAGCCTTACGATAGTTTTTTTCTGCTTCGGCGAACTTGTTTTCAAGCTCGTTTATAACTCCCATGGAGTAGAATACCTGAACATCCTGAGGAGCAAGTTCTGCGACCTGTTTGAAGTATATCAGAGCATTTTTATAATCGTCATCAGCGTAGTAGATGCCTGCAATCTGCCTGAGAACGTATATTTTTTCACGTCCTTCCACCTTCGGCAGTATCCGCCTGAAAATTTCAAGAGCTTTTCCGCTATTGTCGGAGCGTTTGTAGATTTCAGCAAGTTTAAGGTCGGACAATACAAAATCAGGGCGCTTTTCGGAGAGGATAGAAAGGTACTTAACAGCCTTTTCATAGTTCTCCTCTTCTATATAAATCTCAGAGAGTCTGGCAGCTGCTCCAAGGTCTTCGTCAAGTTCATATGCTTTGAGATAATCGGCTTCTGCTTCTTTGAGCCGGTTATGATTACGGTGCAGATTTCCCCTCTCCACCAGAACTCTTGATGAAGGCTCACTTAACACAAGCTCATCCAGAATTTTCATCAGACCTTCTTCATCACCGAGAATCTTATAAATATCCGCCATTATGAACAGATATTTAGGGTCTCTGTCCGCTTTAAGTGCGTCTGCGGCAAAGATTTCAGCCATTCCGGCATCCCTGTAATGGAAAAGATAAAGCTGCGCCATAGCGAAGTTAAGTTCAGGATCGGCGGGAAAAGCATCAAGTCCTTCTCCAAGACGGAGCTTGGCTGTTTCGTACATCTGAAGTTTGATATAGAGGTCTGAAAGTTTGAGATAGATATAAGAATCGCCCGCAGCCTTTTTTATGCCTTCAAGCATTGATGTGGCTGTATCAAGATCACCGTCATCAGCGGCATAGAGCGCCTCAATATAAACAGAGTCAACCTCCGCCTGTTCGATGGCGGAGGCTGACTGATTTGCGAATGTTAAAGTGAGTAAGAGAGTAAGCGGAACGAGTAAAAACCTCATCCGAAATACTTCTCTATGAATGCAGTTGTTACATCGCCTTTAATGAAGGCATGGTGTTCAAGAATACGCTCGTGAAGGGGAATCGTACTTTTGATTCCGTCAATAACATATTCGTCAAGCGCCCTTCTCATTCTCGCTATAGCCATATCCCTTGTTTTGCCGAAGGTTATGAGCTTTGCGATCATTGAGTCGTAATAAGGGAGAACCGTATAGCCCTGATAGCAGCTTGAGTCAACCCTTACTCCGAAACCGCCGGGAACTATATAGCCGTCAATTTTGCCGGGGCAGGGGCGGAAGGTTTCGGGGTCTTCAGCGTTAATCCTGCACTCTATGGCGTGTCCCATGATTTTGATGTCTTCCTGATTGATGGTAAGCGGTTCGCCTGCCGCCACACGAAGCTGAAGAACAACAAGATCATAGCCTGTTATCATTTCTGTCACGGGGTGTTCCACCTGAATTCTGGTGTTCATCTCCATGAAGTAGAAGTTTTCTTTATCGTCCACAAGGTATTCGATTGTTCCGGCGTTTTCATAACCGAGTGATTCCACAGCAGCTACGGAAACTTCGCCCATCTTCTTTCTTGTGGCATCACTGATAGCCGTGCTTGGAGCTTCTTCCAGAAGTTTCTGGTGGCGTCTCTGGATCGAGCATTCACGCTCAAAGAAGTGAAGCCCTTTGCCCTTGCCGTCACCGAAGACCTGAATCTCTATATGGCGGGGGTTTTCTATAAATTTTTCGATGTAGATCTCATCCGAGTTGAAAGCATTAAGACTTTCGGAGCGGGCAAGCTGAAAGCTGTTGAGGAAGCTCATTTCATTGAGAGCAACCCTCATACCTTTTCCGCCGCCGCCTGCGCTTGCCTTAATCATAACGGGAAAGCCGATTTCTTTTGCTATCTTAAGTGCCTCATCAGCAGAAGCCACAGCACCGTCACTACCGGGAACCGTAGGGACTCCGAATCCTTTCATAACATCCTTGGCACGGGATTTATTGCCCATAAGGTCAATGTGTTCCGCTTTGGGACCTATGAATTTGAATCCGCATTCCTCGCAGATTTTGGCAAAATTGGCATTTTCCGCCATGAAGCCGTAGCCGGGGTGAATCGCATCCACATTGGCTATTTCGGCTGCGGCGATAATGCTTTTTATGTCGAGATAGCTTTTTGCTGACTGGTAAGGTCCGATACAGACCGCCTCATCAGCGAAAGCGACATGCAGAGATTCCTTGTCTGCCTCGGAGTAAACGGCAACAGTTTTGATGCCAAGCTCCTTGCAGGCGCGCAGAACTCTCAGTGCTATTTCACCTCTGTTCGCTACTAAAACCTTTTCAAACATAGCCCTTTCCTTAAACAGGCTCTGCTATGAAGATAACTTCGCCGTATTCGACAGGTTTAGCGTTCTGCCCTATTTTACGCACTATTTTGCAGTCGAACTCCGCTTCTATCTCATTCATGATTTTCATGGCTTCGACTATGCAGAGCGTCTGACCTTTTTTAACAGTATCGCCTTCTTTTATGAAAGGCTCTGCACCGGGTGAGGGAGCTTCGTAGAATGTACCCACTATAGGTGTTTTTATTTCTACCTGATTACCGGTAAGTCCGGTTTCCTTGCTTTCCACGGCAGAAGCTGGGGCAGCAGCGGGTGCAGCAGGTGCTGCGGGTGCCTGAGCGTAAGCGGTTGCGGGTGCAGCGGCAAAAACAGGTGTATCGTCTTTTTTGGAGATATAAACTCTCTCCCCGTTTTCTGTTTCGTATTCAAATTCTTTAATTTCCGACTTGTCAATGAAGCGTATCAGTTCCCTGATGTCTTTAAGTTCCAAAGTCTTCCTCCTATCTGGCAGACCTTACTCTTTCCATGTAAGAGCCTGTCCTTGTATCAATCTTGAGTACATCTCCTTCATTAATAAAAAGCGGAACCTGCACAACGCCTCCGGTGGAGACAGTCGCCGGTTTGGAACCGCCGCTCACCGTGTCGCCTTTGAGACCGGGGTCGGTCTGCGCTACGGGAAGCTCCACGAAGTTAGGGAGCTGAACTCCCATAGGCTTCTGGTTGAAGAGAAGTACGTAAACATTAAGGTTTTCGGGCATAAAGTCTGCAAGCTCGCCCACGTCACCTTCGGGCACAAATACCTGCTCATATGTTTCATTATCCATAAAGACATAGGATTCGCCGTCTTTATAGAGATACTGCATCTCTTTTTCTTCAAAGTCCGGCTGTTTTATTTTTTCATCGGACTTGTATGTTCTTTCAATAACGTTGCCTGTAAGAAGACTTTTTATCTTGGTGCGGACGTTTGCTCCGCCTCTTCCCATCTTTATATGAAGATATTCGACGATGGTGTAGGGTTCACCGTCAACTTCTATTTTTGCTCCTTTTTTAAACTGGTTCGGGGTAATCATCGGGCTTCACCTCTGAAGGATTTTATAAACGTAGTCTTCTAGCACAGCGGTAAGATTTACACAACTGTTTTCACTTACAACCACTGTGTCTTCAAGCCTTACGCCGAATCTGCCGGGAAGGTAAATACCCGGTTCAACAGTGAGTACCATACCCTGAACAAGAACCGTTTCGTCTCTGAAATTGAACGAAGGCGCTTCATGAACATTTATGCCCACACCATGCCCCAGTCCATGATTAAAGAACTCTCCGTAGCCTTTTTTTTCTATGTAGTCCCTCGCCGCTTTATCAACCGAAGAACAACGCACACCGGGGCGGATAACTGATTTCGCCGCATCCATTGCGCCTTTAACTATATCAGTTATCTCAAGCACAAACGGGTCACTTCCGTCATAGACTACTCTTGTTATGTCACTGCAATAGTTGAACCTGCAGCCGTAATCCACAGTGACAGGATCGCCTGAATTTATCACACGAGTTCCGGCTGTTCCGTGGGGGAGCGCTCCCCTCTCGCCGGAGGCTATTATTGTTTCAAAACTTCTGTCAGTTGCGCCCTTTTTTCGCATGTTATATTCAAGGATCGCCGCCCATTCGGTTTCGTTCATTCCGTAACGCCACTGTGACAGTGATTCCAGAAATGCGTTTCCTGCAACCTTGAAGGCATGTGCGATCAGCTCAACCTCTTCCCTGTCCTTCACGCTCCGCATGAGGCTTACTACATCTTTTGAATCGATGAGCAGCTCCTCAGCACTGTCCTTTAGCATAGTGTAAAGACTGAGAGGGCACTTGGGGCTAACGGTTAACTGTTCTTTCTGCTTGGCAAGCTCACAGAGGGAAGTCCCGTAGGTTTTAACTATTACAGTTTTTATTTCGCTGCTGATTTCTGTTTTGATCTGCTCTTCGTATCTGCCGTCTGTAAAAAAAACAGCTTTTTCAGGTTCAACAAACAAATATGCTGTGCTTCCTGTGAAGCCTGTAAGGTAAAATATATCCGCCGGATCTGTGAGCAGAAGGTTTTTTAAGCCTGTTTTGCTCATCATCCCCAGAAGACGTTCTATTCTTTTCATTTTGACTCCGCAAGGAAAGATTCAAGGGCAAGGATGTACGACATCCATCCGAAACCGGCTATAACGCCTTTTGCAATATCGCTCAGGTATGATTTATGGCGAAAATCCTCTCTGGCATATACGTTGGAAAGATGCACCTCAACAAAAGGTATCTTCACTGTCAGCAAAGCATCCCGTATTGCTATGCTTGTATGCGTGTATGCTCCGGCGTTGAGTATGATTCCGTCAAAACCTGATGCCTGTTGGATACGGTCTATGATAGCCCCTTCATGATTCGACTGAAAAAACTCCATCTCCGCCCTGCCGTCCGCTTTTTCAATAAGCTTTGTATTTATGTCAGTAAGGGTAAGCGTTCCGTAGTGCGTGCTTTCCCTTCTGCCAAGCAGGTTAAGGTTAGGTCCGTTTATTACAAGCAGTTTCATTTTTCCTCCTTCGAGGCTTGCTTTCTTTTTCTTGTTTTATTTATTACGCAGGCGAGAGCATTTTCAAGGGTCTCCACCTGAGCTTCCACAAGCATTCTTTTAGCTTCCGCCAGTTTTTCCTGCGGGGAAAGCTGCTTGGGTTCGGGCTGTTCTGCCGTGACGGGTTCTTCAGGTTCTTCCTTTTCAGGCTCTGCCTCGGGAAGAATCTCTTCAGGTGCGTTGTCAATCTCATGCTGTTCTGTGTCAGCGGCTTCCTCTGGGGATTCCTCCTGAAAAGAATCCTGTTCAGGTTCTGCCTCCGGTTCAACTTCCGGCTCCTGTACAGCATCTGCCTCGCTCAGTTCCTCAGGCTCAGTTTCTGCTTCCGGCTCTGCAATATGTTCTTCTGGCAGTTCCTCTGATTCATCATCAAATCCGTGTTCAGGTTCATCATGGATAAAATGCTCTTCTGATTCGCTGTCTTCTATAAATTCACGGGGTTTATCCGCAATTATTTCATCGCCGTAAGAAGATGACCCGAAAGAAGAAAAGGCGTCTCCCAGCATTGACATAACAGCATCGTCTTCTGCTCTTGCTATCTCTGCGGCGAAATCGTCAAGCTCAATACGGTCGTCATCTGAACTTGCCCCCGGAAAAGTTTTTTCCTGTTTTTTTGCAGGTTCAGGCGGTTCGGAGAGAATATCTTCTTCGTCAAGACGAACCACATCGCCCTGAATTTCTTTTGATCTTATCTCATCATCCACACTGGCAAGAAGATTTTCTCTGATCTCTTCCTCAAAGTCTTCCCTGCCGAGGCTGTCCATATCAAACCCGTCTTCATCCTCCGCATCTTTTTCGGAGATCTGCTGAAGGGTCTTCTCTATTTCATCTTCCGCAAGGTCGTTATCTTCATATGTATCGTGGGAAAGCTCTTCTTTAACTTCATCGGCAAGTTCCCCTGCCATAGCCTCCACAAGATCACTGTCCCTGTCAGGGAGTTCGAGTTCATCGGCAGCCTGAAAGCCTTTTTCCAGAAGATTTTCAAGTTCTATAATATCTTCGCCGAGCTTTTTATCCTCCGGCGAAATCCTGTATGCTTTTCTGTAATACTCAAGGGCACGTTCAATATCGTTTTCTGCACGGTATATATCACCCATGAGCTTGTTTGCTTTGTAGTTAAAACGGCTGACTAAAATAACCTGTTTCAGCAGCCCCTTAGCGTCCTCAACCTTTCCCTTGCCCATATATGCCTGCGCCATAACAGTTTTGGCACCCAGCAGCTCCGGAAAATGCTCAAGCCCGTGGGCGCAGTAATAGATAACATCATCATATTTATTGAGTTTCAGAAGAGCCACAGAAAGAGGCATAAACAGTTTGGAAGCCGGATCCTCTTCCAGCTTTCGTGAAAAATACTCTATGTCATTAAGATATTTGGAACGGTTAATTTCGTCCATATCAGCAGAAAAAATCCTTAACAAGATCCGCTTTAATGCCGCTAACCCACTCAGCCTTACCTATCTCAGAGGCAAAAACAACGGTGAGTCCTTTTTTATCCGCTTTTTTATCTGCGGAAAGAGCAGCGAAAAAAAGATCTTTATCTTTTATTTTATACTCTTTGTCAAAACCGTAAGCGTCAAGGATTTCGGAGAGTCTTTTCACAGAATCCTCCGAACAGTAACCCTCTTTCAGCCCGAACATATTTTCCAGATACATTCCGGTGGCGACACCGAAGCCGTGTTTCACAGCAAAGCCGGAGTCAGTCTCTATTGCGTGTCCGAAGGTGTGTCCGAAGTTAAGGAGCTTGCGCACGCCCTGTTCCTTTTCGTCCTCTTTCACCACTTCCGCCTTCATGCGGCAGCATTCGGAGATTATCTCCAGAAGAACATCCTGATTTCTGGCAATAACTTCCGCTTTCTTTTCCAGAAGCATATCAAAAAAATCCGCATCAAATATTGCGCCGTATTTCACAACCTCAGCCATTCCGTTGAGAAACTCATCATCATCGAGAGTCTTCAGAAAATCCGTATCAATATAGACAGCCTTGGGCTGATGAAACGCACCGATATTATTTTTTGATGTCAAGAAATTTACGCCTGTTTTCCCGCCTACAGAGGAATCAACCATTGAAAGCAGCGTTGTGGGAACCTGAACATAGTTTACGCCTCTCATATAAAGAGAAGCGGCAAACCCGCCTAGATCACCGGTTATACCTCCGCCTACTGCAACAAGCGTTCCATCCCTGCGGCAGCCGCCGTCATGGAGAAACTCAAGTACGCTGATAACGGATTCGATGCTCTTTGCTTTTTCTGATGCTTCAAGAACAAAGGTTCTACGCCCCTGAAAAAGCTCTCCGTAAAATGCGTAAACCGTTGAATCCGCCAGAAAAAACGCATCCTCGTAATGTGAGAGCGTATCCTCTATAAAACCGGATGACAGGTGAATGTCATATGAATCATCCACCTGTTTTTCAAGATCCACATGTATCTTACGCATTTCCCACAAACCTTATTATCTCTTCCGCCGCTTCAGACGGGCTCATCTCTGTGGTTTCCACTATATAATCCGTGTTGATGTAAAACGGCGCTCTGTCAAAAATCAGCTTTTTTATTTCATCAAGAGGACTTTCCACCTGCAGCAGGGGTCTGCCCTTATCATCTTTTATTCTCTCAAAAATCTGCTCCGGCGAAGCCATCAGAGTAATCAGACTGCCTGCCTGACGCATGATCTCCATATTTCCTTTGGTAACGACAATACCGCCCCCCGTTGACACAACAAGGTTTTTCTTCTCGGTAATCTCTTTCAGAACATCGGTCTCCATGCTGCGGAAGGCTTCCTCATCCATCTCGTCGAATATTTCAGAGACTGTCATTCCGGATTTTGCCTCGACCATGGCATCAGTATCGCAGAATTCCATACCGAGCTTTTCAGCCACAAGTCTGCCCACTGTGCTTTTACCTGTTCCCATAAAACCGATTAAATATATATTTTTTTTCATTTTCAAATCACCTTCCGCTGCGGAGTCATATCCACTACTTTATATCATTTTGAAGTATTTAGCTATATTTGACTTATCTGACGCATTCAGCAGGGAGATTATCAGTGCAGAGCGCTTCCGTGTAGCCTCGTTTTGAAGAGCATTTCGGGGTGATCAATCTGCCGTCTGCGGATGAAACTTTGCGGAATTCCACACCATCCGGCACAGGAAATACAGCTTCGTATCCGGTATCTAAAAGTTCCTTCTGCACCTTTGCCATAAGGGGTGCAGCCATTGAGCCCCCTGTTCCCTTGTCTCCCATGCTTCTGCTGTTGTCATACCCTACCCAGACAATGCCCACATAAGGCGGGAAAACAGCAGCTATCCACGCATCTCGGTATTCATCCGTTGTGCCTGTTTTGGCAGCGGTGCCTTTTGCCAGTTCTTTCCCTCTTGCTGTGCCGATTCTTGGCACGTCCTGCATTATGTAAAGTGTCTGATAAGCCGCTCTGGCATCAAGAACCCTTGTCATTTCATTTCCGGGAAAAATAATCCTGCCGTCAGGGAACTCAACCCTGCGGATAAGCCCACGCTCACGGTACACCCCGTAATCAGCCAGAGTTCCGTAAACCTGCGCCAGATTAG
>OBLN01000178.1_pt1 | contig 23832 bp, 17 predicted proteins | sample 1519301 | NCBI WGS metagenome assembly OBLN01 (sample SAMEA2452533, study PRJEB22499) | sediment metagenome | reverse complement strand
ATCTGCATGTGGATTGAAAATTGATTTCAAGTTACTCGGTAAAAACGTATTCTTGGCAATACTCTTCCAGATGTTTCAATGCCTTTGATTGAACATTAAATAAATCGGGTAAATTTCGAATAATTGCTAATCTTCGAGTATATATTTTGCTAGGATATAATTCGTTTTGTGGATATCTTGTAAGCACAGAATGGGGAAGAGTCATTACTGCTAAATGATAGAGTGGATGTGAAAAACTAACTAAAAGAAAAAATCCAAAATACATCTTTTTAATCAAATCTTCGATTTGTTGAATAGTTAAATCAGAGTTGTTGAGTTCTTCTTCTATATGGCGTGATAGTTCATTGTTATTTGGGTTACTTAACTGAACTATAATTTCATTTTTATCTTCATTCCACATTTGCTCTGTCAATTCAAATTTCTCGATGTCTGATATTCCTTCCTTAATTTCCCTTTCATTAGTTTGTATTTCCTCAAGTCTCTTAACAATTTCTTTCTTAGAGATGAAAACTAAATCCAATTTCCCGTTTTGAATTTCTGCGAATTCTCTTAAAGCGTTGTCACAATCCTTTATTTTACCTTGGACATCTAAATTGGTTACAAACTCCGTATTTTTAAAATCGGGTAGTTCTTCTAAATCTCTTTGTAACTTTTTGTATCGCCTTTTTGTTTCAATTATTGCATTTTTATAGATTGTTGTGGAATCATGCCTGATGTCCAACATATCTTTTTCTGCGTATTTGCCTGTGCTCAACGCAAAGGCTTTATTTGCCTTTTCAACACTTTGAGAGAAATAAAACATGGCTTGAGGATACAAATGATGCTCATATAATATTTTAGAGGATTTTAAATCCTTGTTAGCCATTTTTAGGAATTCATTGATGAGTTTCATCTATACCACTTAAATATCTATGATCAGATGATGAATTGAACATGCTAAAAAGTTCACTCAGTAATGCTCTCTAATATAATCATAAGCCTTGTCAAATAATTCTTGCTCCTTATGCAACTTATATTTCAACAAAGTCTTACGTAAAGCCTTCTGAACTTCTCTTTCTCCTGTTGATGTCCATTGCCAACCATCAAAACGTGTATATTTTACAACTTCATCAATGTCATTGACAATTTTCTCTACTATTGCAGGAGTGGTTTCAACTTTGCATTCCAAGAACAATTTTGTTAAAGCTTGCTTTGTGTCATCAACTGGCTCAGCTTTAGTTTCTCTTTCCAGTTGAACAGTGTCACGAGCTATTTCCAAGAGTTTCTTGAGGAATTCAATACTGTTAATGGTATTCCTGTAATGCATTTCCTTTACTTTTTCAAGCCTTTCTCCAAGCTCCTGGAATCTTGGATCATCTACATGAACATGCAATCTCCACTCAATCTTTAAAGCAAGCTTCTTTCCTTTGGATTCAGCGTCTTTTTCTGTAAGGTGGTCAAGAATATTAGCATCCATGATCAGAGTTTCGAGGTCATCCCTGATTGTCTGTACAGTGACGTTCTCATGGATCAATTTCAGTGTTTTAGCACCAAGAGCATGCCAAATCAATTTTCCATTTCCGCTTGGTGGCCTTATGGATTCATAGACCTGTGTAAGCCATTTGTAATCCTTTTCGTATTCGTTCAAAAATGAATCTGGAGATATAGCTTCCCAATGATGGGACAAATAAGAATAGTCGGCTGCAAAGTAATCTCGGCTCTCATCAGTCCTCAGGCAATCCTGAGCCGCAAGCAGGCCTTCATACCCATCAAGGTCCCTGTCAACGCCTTCAAAATGTGCAAGGCATCTTTCCAGAGCAATTGGAAGTTGTTCTTTTAGCATTTCAATGTTGGATATTACCGTTTTCATGTCCTCAACATCGAAATTCAAAGCTGATGCTACATTATCAAATATTCCCAGGTAATCTACTATTAATCCGTGGTCTTTGTTAGGATAAGGTCTGTTAACACGGCAGATTGCTTGTAGAAGAGTGTGATCTTTCATTGGTTTATCAAGGTACATTGCCTGATTGATCGGAGCATCAAATCCAGTAAGCAACTTTGAGGTTACAATGAGGAGTTTCAGTGGGTCATTGGGATCTCGGAATCTGTCCAGTAATTTCTCTTGTTCATCATCTGTCAGAGAGTAATTTTGCTTCCATTCATCAGGATCAGCCTGTCTAAGTGTCATCACAATAGCAGACTCCTCGGGAGGCATGTGTTTGTCTATTTCCTGTTTGTATAGGTGGCAGGCTTCCCTGTCCCATACAACGACCTGGCCCTTGAAGTCATTTGGATCAACATGTTTCTTGAAGTGATGGACCATATCTGCACAGACCTTTTGTACTCTGTCAGGTGCCTTGGCTAGGACTCCGAACTTGCCTGCATGGTCTGATAGCTCAGCTTTGTCACCATAACTTAGTTTGTTTTCCTGTGCCATCCACTCAAATGAGTCATCGATAACACTTTTGTTGATGTGTAACTCTACCGGTCTTGGCTCAAAATAGATTGGAAGGGTTGCTTTGTCTTTGATGGACTGTTCAAAGGAATATCTGTTAAGATATCCGCTCTCGTCCTCTTCAGCTCCAAAGGTCCAGAAGGTGTTTCTGTCCCTCGTGTTAATTGGTGTGCCTGTAAGACCAAACAAGAATGCATTTGGAAGGGCTTTTCGCATCTTCTTACCCAGATCTCTTTCCTGGGTCCTGTGGGCTTCATCAACAAGGACCACGATGTTTTCCCTGTCGTTGAGAACTCCTTCTGCCTCTCCGAATTTATGAATGGTTGTGATTATAATCTTCCTGGTGTCCTGCTTCAGGAGACGTTCCAGTTCTTCCCTTGAGTCTGTAATAACGACATTCGGAACATTGGAAGCGTTAAAGGTTGCACTTATCTGTGAATTGAGATCTATCCTGTCCACGACCACAAGCACAGTAGGACTTTTTAAGTTTGGATTCTGTCGGAGCTGCATGGCTGCGTAGACCATCAGCAAAGATTTACCGGAACCTTGGAAATGCCATATCAGACCTTTCCTGATTCTGCCTTCAATAACTCTCTGAACTATCTGTTTTGCAGCTTCATATTGCTGATAACGACAGAGAATCTTGATCTTCTGACCGCCTTTTGTGGTGCTGTACAAAGTGAAATCTTTCAGTAGCTCCAGCACAACTTCAGGTTTGAGCATCCTATTTACAGAGCTTTTGACTTCTTCCAGCCTGTCAAATGCATCTTCCTCAGTCTCTCTCCATGGCTGCCATTTCTCTATTGGCAGCTTGATGGAACCAACACGATATACCTTGCCTTCTGTTGCAAAGCAGAATACATTAGACACAAAGATTTCAGGAACAGAGTTCTGGTACTCTTCCAGTTGAACAGCTCCGTCAACCCATGATACCGCAGGCCTTACAGGGCTTTTCGCCTCTCCGATAACCAGAGGGATACCATTTACCAGAAGAACGATATCAGGCCTTCTCTCCTGACCAGTCTTAAACCTATACTGAGTTGTTACAATGAAATCATTGTTTTCAAGGTTATCATAATCTATGAGCCTGACAGAAACATGCTCTCCATTCTCCCCGAAAGGCATGGTTTTTTGATTACGAATCCACTCGGAGAACTCCTCATTTGCCCTTACTAGCCCCATTCCCTTTGCACTCTGGATAATTGCCCGAAGCCTGTAAAGAACTTCATCAGCACGGTTTGGGTCTTCAGCAATGGAAGAATTCAGTCGGATAAGAGAATCTATGAGGTGCCTCTCAACCAGTACATCAGTTTCATTCCTTGGAAGCTGGTCTCTTGGTACGAATCGCCATCCCATATTTGTCAGAAGGTCTCTGACAAAATTCTCGACTGAATTTTCCTCATTGAACATCTAAGCATTCTCCTCTGAGAGTGAATCAAGGAACTGTGTGAAATCATTTATTAACTCATCACTATAATAGATTCCCCTATCCCAAAAAGTTCTATCGTGATAATGTTCTACAGGATATTTGAGGAATTCTATGAAAGATTGATTTACTTCCGAATACATACCTACTTTATCTTTAATACACTCCTTATATTTTTCTACATATTGTGCTGTTTTCTCTTGGTCATGATATGCCGCAAGTTCAAAATAATTTTCGATCATTATTGCTCTGAGATTATTCTTAAAGGTATTTCGTAAAACTGAAGATGAAGATATTTTTTCCATTATACCAACAATTGTGCAGATTGCTGCATTTATGATCACTTTATTATTTTGAGTAGACGCATCTTTTTTAGCATATGCTATCCAATATCCAAGATTTCTTACAATAAGGAATAAATAATATTCATATAGGCTTGAGTATTCAACATTCTTTTTATCAACAAAATCAATGTTGTCTAATATATGCTCGACCCAATATTCAAAATACATTAGCCACATGTGATCTTGGATGTTTTGTTCCAAAGCTCGATTTATCATAATTTCAAAGAACTTAATCCCAGAATACAGGCGCGTATTATTCCTTTTTCCTTCTGTATAGTAACCTTCATATACGTTATATTCATCAGCGTTCTTGCTGCACTGTTCTTTTAAGTGTTGAATTATGTATTCTCCAATTGGTCTCCATACGAGCCATTGTCCACATTTATTAACATCGTTGAATAGAAAATCAATAATTTTTCTTTGCCTGTTTTCAGTTACTACAAGTTCTTTATGAATTTTGCTTGTTTCATCCGAGATCAATTTTGTACCTATAATAGCCCATACTTCTTCTTTATCGTATGATAACTTGTTATCAAGAAACAGCAGCATTAAATCTGTATTATTCATTGCAACATATTCAAGGAAATTATGGTTACTCATCAGTTCGCCATAGTAATCATCTATAAAATTACAGTGAGCTAATTTTTTAGTTCTTGTAAAGTCTAACTGATTACAAGTTCTTTGGACCAATGTTGCATTCAGTTCATATCTGAAAATTGAAAGAGATGGGCCAAAAAAATCGATATGATCTTTTCGTCGTTTTTTACTGTCCTTATAAGCCCCGATTTCTTTTTTGACTTTATTAAATGTCGATTTTGGTGTTTTTATACTTTTGAAACCAATATTTTTTCGTATCACTTGTTCTATTTCAGCTAAATAAGTACAAATGTAATGAGCTTTCACTTTTGGTGGTTTGTATGATCTGAGAAGATCACAATGAAATAATTCAAGATCAGCAGCAACTTCTGCATATTTTTGTCTCCCAAGTTTATCGAGAGAATTAACAACAAAATCTTTTTTCTGTTTTAATTCAGTTGAGTTTAATTTTTCTCTAGTAAAGAGAATAAGGATGACAGATACCGCAAATGCAATAACCGAGAATAAAAATGAGTAGGTGATTTTATAATCATTGGTCGTCCCTATATCATAAGCAAATAGGCTTCTTGCTGATGAAACATTAATGTAATTCCCTGATACCTGGTCCGACCAAAAATTAGCCGCAAAAATAGCGAATATGAGAATCACTGCAAAAAAGCCCAAAAATGCTTTATCAAAAGAACCAATTTTGAATATAAGGTTCCTTTTTTTAGACTCTTCACTAATTTGATAAATAGAAATGATAAAACCTATTACAGTAAGAGGTAGCAAGAAGTCCATTTAAACTTGCACCTCTCCCTTCAAAAATTCGTCAGTTAGTTTTTTCTTCAAATGATGCAAATTTTTAATATTCTGGAGGGTCTTTTTTTGTAGAGCATAAAACTGATCCAGTTTTTCGGATATTTGCTTTTGCTCTTCAATTGGAGGAACAGCCACTTTGAATAAATCCAAATTCTTTCTGGTTATTGCTTTAAACGTTGAGCCGTATGATGAATGCTTTATATCTTCAACTAAAATTGTGAGTAGGTAATATGCATAGTTGGAAGTAACTCTATTGGTACTACTAATACCATAACAAGATTGATTAAACGCCATCGGTTTCACAATTTTTGCAACTAGACCCACAGTTCCTCTAGCAGATATAATTAAGTCATCTTGTTGAAGGAGTTTTGTGGAGCTTTCGTTTAAACCCTTTTCTGTTATCGTTTTTGTTGTACTTTCAATATACATCCCATCTTTTGGAAAATCTTCTACAGATATCCAAGGAATGCTCCCGTCCCAGTATTCAGGATTGGTAGTCTTAGGGGTACCGCCGCCAGTAATATTTATCACATCAGATAAGCAATGTATCTCCCATTTATCAGGTATGTCCCCCAATTCTGTTTTTTTGAATTTTTCGTGTCCTATGCCTTTAGTTAATAATTCATTGAGAAGACCACCTTTAAGCTTTTCAGTTGTATTTATTATTTCATTGTTTTTTTCAATGTTATCTTGAATACTCCAAATTATCTCTACAATCTTCTTCTGTTCTTCAATAGAAGGAATAACAACTTCTTCTTCTGAAAGCTGACTCCATTTAATTCTTTTTGAAAATGCACCTGCTGAAAGTGCTATAATCTTGTTCTCGAATGGTTCAAATTGCATGAATACAGGTAAAAAGTCCTTTACTATATGCTTCAGAATTGGCTCTAAAACAATGATATCACCAGAACAGACACCATCAAATGGAGCTACAGATACCCTTCTCAAATATGTGTTCCTTCTGGCAAAAAGAATATCGTCTTTTTCAAATAGTTTCATTGTGGACGTAACATCACTTGTGTTACCGTGTCTTTTTACAACTAATTCTCCAGAGTCAAGATGTTCCAGTCCCACGTATATTTCATAGTCTGATTCGCCGGGATTATCTATTCTAACAGATTTTTCTTTTGCCAATTCTTTGAACTTAACTTTAATCCAGTTCTCTGGGAATTCTTGGTTCAATTAATAACCTCCTTGAGAACATCTGAAAACCTATCATATGATTCTTTTAACACCTGTGAACTATTCTGCCACTCTGCAATTACCTCTTTGACGCTTTTCTCTTCTTTCTGATTCTCTTCTGATAATTCTGGTCGGACATACAAAGCAACATTAATGACATGTTTATTGTCTCTTATTTGCTCTAAAGTAGCAATCTTTGTCCTTCCAGGTACTTCTTCAAAATCAGAATACCATTTGTAGATGTTAGAAATGTGTTCTTCAGAAAGGAAACTCTGAGCCTTCTCCTTTATGATCTGATCATAAGCTCGGATGAAAAGGACTTTTCCTTTGCGCTTCTCTGGTTTGTTCTTATTGCAGACAACAATACAGGAATCCATTGGTGAATTATAAAATAGGTTTGGTCCAAGTCCAATAACACAATCTACTAAATCATCCTCAATGAGCTTGCTACGCATATCCATCTCTGCATCCCTGAATAAAATTCCATGTGGCCAGAGTACTGCACATCTTCCAGTATCTTCTTTCAGGGAGGAAATAATGTGCTGGAAGAAAGCATAGTCTGCACACCCCTGAGGTGGAGTTCCATAGATATTCCTGCCCCAAGGATCATGTTTCCAAGCTTTCTGGTTCCACTTCTTTATGGAATATGGAGGATTAGCAAGCACCATGTCAAACTGTTTAACCCTGTCATTCTCAACAAAAGCTGGATTTGAGAGTGTGTCTCCCCTTACAATGTGGAAGTCCTCGAAACCGTGGAGGAACATGTTCATCCTTGCGATTGCTGATGTTATGATATTGATCTCCTGACCGTACAGACTAATGTTTCTGTATTCCTGGCCTTTTTCCTTGGCAAGAAGGGCAGCGTTAAGCAGCATACCACCTGAGCCGCATGTCGGGTCATAGATGCTCTCGCCTGTCTTCGGGTCAACTATCATGCTCATCAGGCGTACAACTGTACGGTTGGTGTAGAATTCAGCGGCGGTGTGACCGCTATCGTCAGCAAACTTCTTGATAAGGTACTCATAACCTGTACCAAACTCATCCTGAGGTACATTTTTCAATGAAAGGTTGATAGCTGAGAAATGTTCTACAAGGTCTATTAGGATCTTATCGGTCAGACGGTTCTTGTTTGTCCAGTTTGTATCACCGAAAATACCTGAAAGCCTGTAAGGGTTAGCCTTTTCAATTTCACTCATGGCAGTCTTTATTGCCTTGCCAACATCAGTGGAAACATTCCTGACATCTTGCCAGTGAGCCCCCAGAGGAACCTGGAACCTGTGATTCTCTGCAAACTCTGCATATTCCTTATCTCCACCAGACTCCTCAAGAGCTTGCTGGTACTCTTGATCATAGACATCAGAGATACGCTTAAAGAACATCAAAGGGAATATTATGCTCTTGTACTCTCCTGGGTCAATAACACCTCTGAGCAAGACAGCAGCCCCCCAAAGATACTGTTCCAGCTCCTGCTGTGATATTGTTTTTATCATAATATGCCCACCTCTTTGAGTAAAATCTTCATCTTTTCCTCAGATTCAAGGAATTCCTCATAAGCCTGATTTAATTCCCTGAATGTCTCTTTAAGGTCTATCTCTTCAGTAACATGATTCTTCTTGACATAACGTGAAATATTGAGGTTGAACTCGTTTGTTTCAATTTCCTTAACGTCTACTACCTTGCTTATGTCCTCAATATCCTCGAACTTATCATACCATTCAAGGACCTGCTCAGCATGCTCCTCCAAGAAGAAATTCTGGTTCCTTCCTTTCTGATACTGCTCAGAGGCATCTATGAACAATACATTGTTTTTCTTTGATTCATCTTTCATGGATCTGAATACAAGAATGCATGCACTTATTCCAGTACCATAGAACAGATTTGGGCCAAGGCCAATTACAGCCTCTAGCATATCATTTTCAATTAGTATCTTTCTGATCTTACCTTCAGCTCCACCCCTGAATAAAGCACCATGAGGAAGCACAATTGCCATCCTACCTGTCACTGGTGCCATTGAAGATATCATGTGCTGAACCCAGGCATAATCTCCATTGCTTTTTGGTGGTGTGCCTGCAATATTCCTTCCAAATGGATCATGAGACCAGTGTTCATGTCCCCAGTTCTCTAAGGAAAAAGGTGGATTGGCTATCACAGCATCAAATTGTGATAGTTGGTCTCCTTCATGAAATGAAGGATTTCTGAGGGTATCTCCTCGAATAATCTCAAAATCCTGTACCCCATGTAAGAACAGATTGATTCTGGCAATTGATGAGGTTGTAAGGTTCTTCTCCTGACCATAAAGTTTCAGGGTCCTTTCATCCCCGCCTTTGTTTTTGACGTAATGATATGCTTCCAGAAGCATACCACCAGAACCACATGCAGGATCGTATATGGATTCTTTCTCTTGTGGCTTGAGGATGCTACCCATTAAATGAACAACGGTTCTCGGAGTATAGAACTCTCCTGCTTTTCGGTTGGTAAGGTCTGCAAACTTCTTAATCAGATATTCATAAGCCTGACCTAGCATATCAGGTTCTACATACTTTTTGGAGAGGTTCTTTGATGAGAAATGATTGATAAGGTCATTGAGAAGTTCATCAGATAATCGTTCCTTGTTACTCCAGTTGACATCTCCGAAGATCTCATACAATTTGTCCTGATTTGCCTTCTCTATTTCCCTGAAAGCATGCTGAAGAGCTTGACCAACATTAGTTGTTTTTTCTTTTACATCATTCCAATGTGCTCCTTCTGGAATGACATAATCATGTAATTCTGGAAAAGATGCATATTCCTCGTCACCTTCAGACTCATCAAGAGCCTGTTTGTATTCTTCATCGTAGACATCTGATATTCTCTTGAAGAACAGAAGTGGGAATATGTAAGCTTTAAAATCGGATGCATCTACAGGTCCTCTTAATATGTTGGCTGCATCCCATAGATATTGTTCAAGTTCTGAAAGAGTGATCTTTTCCATTTTTGGAATGTCTCCTTTTTCTGTATTGAGGACATGTAAGAAGTCCCATGATAAAATATACGCATGTAGCAATCAAATGGTTTGAATGCTGTACGTCACACAACTTCATAAATTTAACTTAATAAATTGAAATTTATGTTTATCGTACCTTTTCAACGTACTTTTCATTGTTTAAGGTGTCGTTTAACTGTCTCCCATGTCTCTCAGAATTGTCTTCTATGTCTCCTGAGTTTGTCTTCTATGTCTCTTTGTCTGTCGTTTGCATTTGTCTCCTGAATTTCCCTAGTAAACGACAAAAAAGGCAGCCAAACGACAGCAAAATTAGGTAGTTGCAATAAGTTTCTCCCATTGTTCTAAGCGTTCTCTCACATGAGCATTAAGTGTAAAAGGCTTATCTGCTTTCGCATTTTGCTTCATATAATGCAGTGTTCCTTTTGAAAATCCTAGTTTCTTCCAATCTGAATATGAAATACTAAGTATTTTTTGTCGTATGTCGCTTGAGTCTTGTCTCTTTGTCTCATATTGAGGATCTACAAAATCAATATCCTTTCGTTTACCAACTAAGTACTGAGCTAATTCTCTAGTTTTCAGGAAAATAACATAACTCCACATTGCCATATTTCCTTGATGACTAACTCTTTTGTTAAACCACAGGTTAATCTCTTCAGTTAGCTTCTTAGCCCCAGTGGGTCTCAGGCGCAAGGAGTAATTCTCAGTCCTGATGAAATCCTTATTATCCATTTTCCCCGATTCAATCAAACTAATAACTGTAAGATCAACAAGGAATCTGAAAGGCTCTTGCAGATCATAGGCTAAGCTATTCTTGCTTGGATTCATCTCATGTAAAAATCCAAATGAGTATCAAGTCCAACTGTATTTATGGCTCTTAAGCATTCAGCTTCAAGCAGAGCATAACCATAGTTAAGCATAACATTAACTTTGTCTCTTGATCCCGTTGCTTTCCTGTATTGGTCTATCCTTGAACAAAAATCATATTCATCAGGAATTATCAACTTCTACTCGCATTATCGTTGTCTTCAAGGAGGACGAGGTCGGCATGTCCGAATCCCTTCGAAAAGTCGAGAGTAGAGATCACAGTCATACGGATGCGATACAGGATCATATTTGGGTCGGGGAAGACCTTGTCGCCGTCGTTGTCGGTGATAGTCGCAAGTTCTGGTGTTTTTTCGAGCAACAGGCGGTGAAACTCCCGGGCTATCGCTGTGTCGGTCACCCCTTCGGCGTATCCAGCCAGCGAGATGCCGCATCCATCCACGAATATCTCATAGAAAGGCCAGATGGCGATTGGAATATACCTGCTATTTGATCTCATATTTGTTGACTTTGGTACAACAACCGTACCACTGAATATCAGCGAGAATTCAAGCATATTGGAAATAGTAAATGTGATAGAAACTGCCGGTGACTCTGAAAAGATCACCCTGATGAAAGCAGGCATATCTTTTCTGGCCGGAGCTTTTGTAAAACAATTTCTGGATCTGATCCAGGCATTAGCAGAGGGAATTGGAAAGAAAAGATGAAGGGTCGTTTTAAAGGAGATAAGTAAATGAATAATCTATACAGAGATACTTCAATAGAAGATTAAAGTCATTTTTTGTCCCCGGTGTTTAATAAGAAACGACAAAAAAAGACCAGCTAAATGACACTAAACACAAAAAAATTAAAACTGTCAAAGTTCTGTTATTGGTGTAGAGTCTTTCAGGTAGTGCTCAAAAAGATCTTTTCCCCACTCAAGTGCATCCTCTGTACTACATAGTATGTATTTACTATCAAACTTCTCATCTTTCGTAAATGGATTTATGACAATATGGTAATCATCAAATGTAAAGAACAGGAAGTTCATTTTTTTATGGTAAACATATAGTTTAAAATAATCACTTTTAAGAAAAACTTTTACATTTTCATAGTATTCAGTTTTGATTTTATCGAACAGACCTTCAGAGACAATATAATTAATAGTGATCTTATTATTTATCATCTCAGTGAATCTTGGATAGTAATCTGGATAAAAGATGTTACCAACCGAATAAACATACTCTGTTGTTCTATCTTTATGGAAAGTTTTGTGCAGGGAATATAAGTCCGTGATAGGAGGGGCTATAATTCTGTGATGTCTCAGCTCATTTATCCTATTTAATAGATCAGGTGGAATAAAATCAAAATTATGAGTTCCCCAGTAATCAATATCTGCATCCAGAATTTCAATAGTATCTATTAAAACCCTCATCTGATCAACGATCAGTTTCCCAATAGTTGTCAATTTGTAAGTATCATTATACTTAGCAACTAATTGTTTTTCTTCCAGGATCCTGATCTGTGGAAGTAATCCAGTTCTTGTTGTTTTTAATGAATTGAGAAGAGTGTTCATTTCTCGGGGACCGTCTTTCAGTAACAGGAGCACATTCTTTCTCTTTTCAGATGAAAAGATGACATTAAGCATCGTTTTTTTAATTTTCTTTCCCCCATCTTGATCAATGTCAGTAAATATTAATAAGTAACTTTTGTTATTAATAGTAGTATCATTTGTTACAGATTAATAAATTTGTTTATCGCTCAACAATTATAGTTAACATCCTTCCCACATATCCAACCTTTCTTTAACATGAGCATTCAGAGTAAAAGATTTATCAGCTTCAGTATTCTTTTTCATATAATTCAAAGTCCCTTTGAGAAAAGCATATCATTTCATTCATAGTTAAAATCAAAGGATATGACTGTGAGTTTTGGATCATTCACATCAAATAATTTGCAGTTATGTAACCGGTGACCGCCAGTTGCTTATATCATTAATTACATAGTATAACTTGGTCATAAGGAAGTAAGCTATAAAATGGAGCAACGTTCAGAACGTGATTAGAACCGTTCCGTAACAAACTTCATTTACACGTAATTCAAATGAAGAAAGTTCAGGATGGTATAAATTCCGATTCCGAAACGATCTTCACCAAATTATAGCTGAAATGAAGCGAAATTCATTACGGGGTAAAACCCGATTCTGTAATAACCTTCAATACCTTGTGACCACCTAATTAACTGTTTTGACTGTTTTCTCCTAACATTAGATTCAAACATGTTAAATTATCAAGCTCCTCACAACCTGGGTATTCAAATTCAGTTCTCCTGTTTCTCTTATCCTTTTTTCTTTACGTCAGGATCATGCTCATTAATTGCTCATTAATATTATTAGCCTCCTTGCCGATATAAACGATAGAATCAGCAACAATGTGCTTTCTTTCCAATACTCCCATGTCACCATCAAATTTAGCTTCAGGATGGTTGGCATATTCAATTATTGTCCTGCTAAGTTGCTTGAATAGTGAGTATATTGCTTAATCCCCCTCGTTTCATAATCAATGAAAGGCTCATAATGCATGAAATTGAAAGACCTGATTTTCCTGTCAGATGACTTTCCCTCGTTCATTTTCCAGGATCATTCAGATAGTTTCTGTTGACACTGCAGGTCGGGGTAAATCATGGATAAAAGAAAAAGTTATATGCCAGTGATACGTGTACGAAAGTCATGAAAAAACAGTTTTCCAATAAGGTTCTCATCATCGGTTATGGGTCCGTTTCACAATGCACCTTACCACTTTTACTGGACAAACTCGATATTCCTTTAGAGAACATTACATTAGTTGATTTTGAAGACAAATCAAAAGCCCTGAAAAAATATACCAATCAGGGATTAACATTTGTCTGTGAAAAGATTAATCCGACAAATCTGGATCAGGTTTTGTCAAAATACATGGAAAATGAAGGTCTTATCATTGACCTTTCGTGGAACATTGATGCCAATACCATCATTACATGGTGCCATGAGCACGATGTACTGTACGTTAATACTTCGGTTGAAGTGTGGGATCCCACTAAGGATTTTATGACCCGAAGTCTATTGGAAAAATCACTATATTTGCGGCAAATGAGATTGCTTGAACTTTCCCATGACTGGAAAAATGCATCGACTGCTATTGTTGATCACGGAGCGAATCCTGGCCTGATAACTCATTTCGTAAAGCAGGGCCTTCTGGATATTGCAGCCCGCACCTGTGCTGACAAGAAAGTATCTCCTGAGGATGAACAGGAAATCACCCTCCTTGCAGAGAACAGGGATTTTGCCCGGCTGGCCCAGAAACTGGGTGTCAAAGTGATCCATTGCAGCGAGCGGGATACACAGGTCGCAAACAAGGCAAAAGAAGTCAACGAATTTGTAGGGACATGGAGCATTGAAGGATTAAGGGAAGAAGGTACTGCTCCCGTTGAAATAGCCTGGGGAACGCATGAGAACAAACTCCCTCCACTGGCGCATATACCTGACCACGGACCGAAAAATGTTATCCTCTTGCCCCAGATGGGCATGAATACATGGGTCCGATCATGGATACCCGACGAAGAAATCGTAGGTATGGCGATTCGTCATGGCGAATCGTATGGTCTTTCAAAACTATTGACAGTCTGGGAAGATGATGAGGCGGTCTTCAGGCCTACGGTTCATTATGCGTACATGCCATGTCATGATACACTTGCATCACTTTTCGAATTGCGAGGCCGCAATTATGAGCTTCAGCCCAAACTCAGGATCATGACAAATGAGATTGTTTCTGGCGAGGATATAATAGGGGCACTCTTGATGGGCCATTCCTATAATTCCTGGTGGACCGGCAGCGCATTGGGCATCGAAGAAACCAGAACCCTTGCTCCCAGTCAGAATGCCACTACTCTCCAGGTAGCTGCAGGCATTGTCGCCGCTATCCTCTGGATGCTTGAAAATCCACGGGAAGGTCTTAAGACGCCGGAGGACCTGCCTCATGATTTTGTTCTGGATATTGCCAGGCCGTACCTCGGGAAATTCATTTCCACACCATCGGACTGGACACCGCTTAATGATAGGAGGATATTCTTTAAGGAAAATCCCGCTGTGGAACACGACTTAGATCCGTGGCAATTCAGAATTTCCTTTTCATAGGCTGAACCTGAGAGGACTTCTTAGGACTCAAACCAGTTCAACTGCAGGATATATTGGTTACAAGGAACTAAGCTGCAAGACGGAGCACATTCAGGACGGATTGAAATCCGATTTCGTAACAAACTTCGTCGTTTCAGATCACACCTTGTGACCACCTTACTGACTTTTTTTATCGAATCAAAGGTATATATGATATTGTTTTTCGTTCTTCAGGAATACAAACCTAAGAATACGGGGGCTTAAGCTCTTCCCCAGATTCCTCTTCTATTAAGTTCTTGTATTTGTCGTACCACGGTGTTTCTCTACCAAATAAAAAAAGGGATTGTAACGAAGACGGGCAATTGACTGCTGTTAATGGTCTGTGTGCCCTGTGTATGTCGGTGGAAAAAGTCTCCGAAGACCCTGAATATCGATATTTCATCCTTATTGTGCTTGATAAACTCGAATTTAATAATCAACATCACCATGAAGAAAAATATAAATAAAACATAAAATCAAACTTAACTTAGAGGGTGGGATTGAAATGACAAATCATATAACCGATATATCACTACGTAAAGCTGCAATTATCGCTGGTTTTAGTTACCTGATTATATTTGTACTTGGAATCTTAGCTAATTTTTTTATTCTTGAAAATCTGATTGTGCCGGGGGATGCTGCAAGAACTGTAAACAATATCGTGGGCAATGAAGGGCAATTTCGCCTGGGTATTTTAGGCTTTACCATCATGGTCATCTTTGATGTGGTGGTAGCGTGGGCGCTTTACATTCTGCTCAAACCGGTTAATAATAGTCTTTCATTGCTTGCAGCATGGTTAAGGTTGGTTAATGCAACGATTTTCGGAATTGCCCTGTATAACCTTTTCAGTGTCTTGAGACTGTTGAGTGATACTAACTATCTGACACTACTAGATACAGGTCAATTGCAAGCTCAGGTAATGTTATTCCTTACAGCATTCAATGACACATGGCTAATTGGATTGATATTTTTTGGCATTCATCTGGCTGTACTTGGCTATCTGATCATCAGGTCAGGTTTCATCCCAAAATTCATCGGTATCCTTTTGGTCATTGCATCCTTGGGATATCTGATTGATAGCTTCGCCAATGTGCTTTTGGTCAACTACGTTGAATACGCAGAGATATTCATGCTGATAGTTATTGTTCCCGGGGTCATCGGAGAATTATCGCTGACATTCTGGCTTCTGTTGAAAGGAAGAAAACTAACAGGGGTATTATCTTAAATTTAATTTTAATCCTTTAAGAATTTCCAATCCCTTCATCTATAATCCCATAATCTATTTAATATAGAACAGAATATCCGATCTAATAAATTTGGATGTGGGTAAAATAAAATCAATGATCATTATAGCATTGTTTTTGCTGATAGCACCTGTTAGCATTGTTTCCGGAGAAAGCGGTGTTGATTATGATGCCTACAAGGAAAAATGGGATCTACTGTATGAGGATAAAAATGATTGGGTGTGTGTGGACCACGCAGTAAATTATGCACGGAATAATCCTGGTTGGGGTGTGGTTATCCTTTCACCATCACCAGTTTTCAGGTATCAGCCTCACATGGCTAACTACAAGATCGATGGAAACATGCTTTTGATCCATGAGCCTCAGGTCAACCTCACATATGAACTTGAGATCGTCAATGGAAGCATGACAGTTCCCTTCTATGAGGATTATCCGGAAGATTTTTCAAGTCAGTGGGCACGACCAACTTATTTCCACTTTATTCCAAATGAAACAGATGTGGTCAGAACATATTATTCACTGCAGGATAATCGCGATGAGTTCTTCGATTATGAGAATATGAGCAGCTATGAACCTGTAAACCTTACATCAGAACTTGACGATAATGCCTACACAATGCTAATACAGGACAATACCAGCAGTAAGATCGATAATACAACCACATTGAATAATACTACCACTGTAGCATATAATAATGAAAGCATTGACGAAACGGAAAGTTATACTGCAAAGATCATTCGTTTTGCTAAATTGATCATAGTTATGTTTTCATAGATAGAACATCAAACATTGTGGTTATATTATTTGTTACAAGCTTTCAGTATTGGTCAAATTGATATTTTATTTATCCCAATAGCTGTGCAGGAAACGGTTTTTGCAGTATGGCTTATCATTAAATGATTAAATCCATATACAATGGCTTATGTGACTACAAAAACAGATGTTAATGGTAAAAAGAGATAAACCCAATTTCTCGTTCATTTGCCCATTTCTTGGCAGCAACCGTATTCTCACCTGCTTTTTCTTATACGTGCAGCTACCACTTTATATTCGGGACACTGGGTATCACTGTCGCAAACATCAGATGTTATATTATTGATCATTATCTCTGAAAAGTGGAAAGTTGTGCTTAATATCCCTTTTTTGACCGCAGTTGAGATCCGGGCTTTGATATCTGTTTTTCCACGTGGTGATTCTACACCGACCATATCACCATTATTGATCGAATATTCTTTTGCATCATCGGGATGTATCAAAAGTACATCTTCGGTAACGATCTGTTCATTGGGAGTACGACGGGTCATTGCTCCACTGTTGTAATGTTCCAGTCCACGGTTGGTTGTAATAATGAAGGGATAATCTTTGCTGTGTTCCTGCAGCTCTGAAGTTTCTTTATAGGTCTGCCTGTAAAATGTTCCCTTACCTCGTTTGAAGGTTCCTTCATGCAATATAGGAGTATCAATGCCGCCATCAGCCACAGGCCACTGTAATCCGTTCTTACCCAGATTTTGCCAGGTAATACCTTTAAAGAAAGGAACAATTTGAGTGATTTCATTTAACACACCCTGTGCCGAGTAATCAGGTTGTGGATATCCCATACGTTGCATTATCTCCGTGATTATCTGTCCATCGGGTCTGGTGCCGGATAAAGGGTTAACTACTCTGTTCACACGTTGCACACGACGTTCTCCATTGGTGAACGTACCTTCCTTCTCCAAAAACGAAGCAGCAGGTAATATAACAGTAGCAATCCTCGCGGTTTCGGTCATGAACAATTCCTGAACCACCAGAAGGTCCAGTTTGCTTAATGCTCTTATAACCATCTGACTATTCGAGTCAGTTTGCACCACGTTTTCCCCGATGATCCACATAGCTTTCAGCTTATCCTGCAACGCAGCTTCGTACATTTGTGGAATATTATAACCAATATTTTTGGGTAGTTTTGCGTCATAAAAATCTTCATACAGGGCATGTATCTCATCGTTGGTCACATCTAAATAACCTGCACCCTGATTTGGCTGACAACCCATATCGGCTGCACCCTGTACATTGTTTTGTCCGCGCAGTGGATTAACACCCACACCCGGACGACCGATATTGCCTGTGATCATTGCCAGATTGGCAATAAGCATAACAGTTGAGGTACCCTGTGAATTCTCAGTTGCTCCGAGCCCATGGAAAGACATTGCATTTTTTGCGGAGGCATAAGCAATTGCAGCTTCATGCACCAGATTACGATCAACACCCGTTATGCTTTCCAGTTCATCAATATTCTGCGAGAGGATATGTTGTTTGAATTCTTCAAATCCTTCGGTGCGTTGTTCTATAAATGAAGTATCTATCAAGTCATCTTTAATGATATAATAAAAGAAAAGATTCATTAAAGCCACATTAGTACCGGGTTTTAGTTGCAAATGGTAATGAGCATAACGTGCCAGTTCGGTCTTACGGGGATCGATCACTATCAGTGTTGTATCCTTCATGGCGGCTTGCTTGACCTTTGCACCTGTGACCGGATGTGCATCCGTAGGATTGGCCCCGAACACCAAAATACAATCGGTGTATTTGATATCGTCAATTGAATTGGTGGCGGCACCGGTTCCAAAAGTTCGCTGCATACCTAAGGCAGTAGGGGAGTGGCATACACGGGCACAGTTATCGATGTTGTTAGTGCCGATCACTGCACGCATGAATTTTTGCATCAGGTAATTTTCTTCGTTGGGACAACGTGCTGATGAAATACCGGCAATATGATCAGGGCCATTTTCTTTAATGATCCGGTTCAGTTCTGAGGCTATAAAATCATAGGCTTCATCCCAGTTTGCCTCCACAAATACACCATTCTTTTTGATCAATGGTGTTCTGATACGGTCGGGGTGATCATAGAACGAAAATGCAAATCGTCCTTTTAAGCACAGATGACCAGGATTCACTTTGCTATCCCATGGAGCTTGTATCGATCTAACTTTTCCGTCTTTAACAGCTACTTCTAAATTACATCCTACGCCACAATATGTGCAAATGGTTCGGATCTTTTTATCCGCAATAATGGATTTGGATTCGTATACATCCGATATTGCAGAAGTAGGACACGCCTGTGCGCAGGCTCCGCAACTTACGCAGGATGATTCCATAAAAGATGTATCCATACCTTTAATGATCCTGCTCTCAAATCCTCTGCCAGCCATACTCAGCACAAACATTCCCTGGACTTCGTCACAGGCTCTGACACAACGTGAACAATTGATACATTTTGACATATCAGAAGTCATGTAAGGATGACTCAGGTCTCTGGTCCTGTTCAGATTATTTTTGCCAACCGGATATCTTACATCTCTCACACCCACACGTGCAGCTACTTCCTGAAGCTCGCAATTGTTGTTGACTTCGCAGGTCAGACAATCCGGCGGATGGTTGGTAAGTACTAATTCGATAATGTTTTTACGCAATTTTAAAATACGCTCTGAAGAAGGATAGATATAGATTCCTTCCGAAACCGGTGTATGACACGAGGCCATCACTTTAACCGGCCCATCCTGTTCTAATGCAACATCCACACTGCATACTCTGCAGGCTCCAAAGGGCTTTAAATGAGGCGCATCACATAAGGTTGGGATCAGTTTATCGCCATGTGAACGCTTCACAAATTGTAATATACTTTCGCCTTCCTGAATGGCGTATGGCTGGTCATTGATATACGCTAATTTGTTCATGTGAATCGAGTTTTTAATATCTGGTTATCTATTGTCTGCAAGTAAATTTGAAAAAGTTCATTCAAAATAAACTTTTAATTCATCGTCAAAGTCTTGCAGTGCATTTTTTGCGGGTAAAGGTAGTCCGCCTCCCAGGGCGCACAGGGAGCCTTGTTGCATAGTGTCCAGTAAGTCGCTGAATAATTGCCGATCAATTTTGTAATTGCTCTCGGTTGCTTTTTGCAACAGTTCAAAACCACGTATAGAGCCTAATCTGCAGGGAAAACATTTTCCACAACTTTCATGTGCTGTGAACTGGAACAGGTGTTTTATGTATTCGATCATCGGGAAACTTTCGGGAATACTTACAATGGAACCATGTCCTAATAAAAAGCCATTTTCAGCAAAGGATTCAAAAGAAATCTGCAAGGAGTTTATTTTAGATACCGGAACCAAACCTCCCAATATTCCCCCAATGTGCAAAGCTTTTACATCGCTCCTGAAACCGCCACCTAATTGTTCGATTACGGTTTTAAGCGGAGTGCCCATTTCAACTTCATAAATCCCGGGTTTATTAAAGAAACCATCCAATGAAATCAATTTGGTACCTTTAGATTGTGAAGAGCCGATCTGGTTAAAAGTATCTCCGCCGTGTTCAGCAATAAAGGGGACATTCGCAAAGGTTTCAACGCTGTTCACCAGCGTAGGCATATTGAATAAACCCTGTTGTGCCGGGAATGGCGGACGAACACGTACTTCAGGGCGTTGTCCTTCTATGGATGAAAGCAATGCAGTTTCCTCGCCGCATATGTAGGCACCCTGAGCTTTGATCAATTTGAATACGAACGAGAAACCGGAGTTTTGGATATTGTTTCCCAGTAAATTTAGATCTTCAAGTTCTCTGATGCTTTGCTTAATTACCGTCTGTGATTCAGGATATTCGGCCCTGATATATACCACACCGGTATTCGCACCACTTACGTAACCAGCTATCAGCATACCTAATAAAACTCTCAATGGTTGTTGTTCCAATAAGTATCGATCAGAGTAGGCTCCTGGATCACCTTCATCAGCATTGCAAACAATGAACTTATATTTGCCTTCGGCTTCTTTAATAGTTTCCAGCTTGAATCCCATTGGGAAGCCAGCCCCTCCACGTCCTCTAACCTGTGCTTTATGGACCTCATCCAGCACTTGATCAGGGTTTTGTGTAAACAAGTACTTCAGTTGTTTGGCAAATTCCTCCACGGTTAATGGATCTTGCATTAAGATGGGTGTTCCCAATGTTTGAGTTAAATATGCTTCTTGTGTAGTATTTTTGGATCTAATTACCGAAGCAATATTGGTAATGTCCTCACCTGAGTAATTCTGCCCATTGTAATAGAATGCACTATTCTCATGGCACCTGCCCAGACAGGTCATTTCACCAATCTCTTCTTCTTTCAAGTGATTTTTCAGTTCACTTTTTACCCGTGATTGTGTTCCGGCGCATAAGCAAGCGCTCCCATTGCATACATATGCTTTTTTGCCCTTGTTTTCAGGTCGAAGAAAATCATAAAATGAGAGTGTGCTGTAGATATTCGCTTCACCTGGCAAATATTCTCTGGCAATTTCTTGTATTTCCTGCAAGTCAGGCGTGCCACTTTCTTCAGCCAGCTGACCTAATTTCTCAAACAGGTTTTCATGTAAACCTTTACGAGCGGATAAATAACTTAAATTTTCTGACATAGGATTCTGGAGTCCTGTTACAGTAGGTTGTTTTTAGCTCTAACCGGCTTTTTTAGCCTGATAATAATCTATAACATATTTTTTAGAGGAATTAAGTTCAATTTTATCTAAAAAATCAATTTTGAAACACCATTCAATCTTAAAATCTATTGAATAATGTGTATTATCCCTCTGTAACCATTTACTCAATCTTGTATTATACTATTAAATAAATATTATTACTGATGATTGTTGTTTTTGTACAAAACGCTTTCGAGTCAAGAGCATCCATTCAAAATCTTTCAAGATGGGGCATCCTGTTGATAATTACATTAATCCATGTTTTGGCTTTTCCTAAAAGAGCGTAATTCCCAAGCGAGAAGCAATTAAGAAAAAAAGACAGGTTCAGACAATATTTTAAGGGTTGTAATCGTTTTAACAACGAGAGGTATCCGGATGAAAGCAGTGGTGTATGAAAGATATGGTTCACCTGATGTTATTGAATTAAAAGATATAGCAAAACCTGTGCCAAAGGATAATGAGTTCCTAATAAGGATACATGCGACAACAGTGAACAGAACGGACTGTGGCCTGCGGAAGTCTGACCCTTTCATTGCACGCTTTTTCACCGGTCTCATCAGGCCAAGAAATAAGATACTTGGGACCGAAAAAGTATCATAAATCCAGGAGGAATTTACTTTTCAACAGAACTGGGTTTCTTAGTTCAAAATCCCTTCTTAGAATTGTGGACTTCAAAATATGGCAGCAAGAAGGTCATGTTCCCGCTTCTAAAATACACTAAAAAAGATGTTCTCTTTTTCAAAGAACTTATTGAGATGGGAAAGATAAAAGCTGCCATTGATAGGCAATATTCGTTAGAGCAGATTGTAGAGGCTCACAGGTATGTTGAAAAAGGGCACAAAAAGGGAAATGTCGTAATAACTCTGGACTGTTGCTCTCCATGAATTGTAATGTACGGTGTAAAAGACGTTCTTTTATCGTATGCAGTATGCTTAAGTAATAGAAACTCAGTATATGACTTCCGTCTACTATTACCAAGCATACTTTCACTTCAAGGAGTCTCCACAATGAAATTCAGTAGTTCTCTAATTTTTCCTCCATCTTGTTCCTAAGACTATTGAATTACCTTAAACATTGCACTACTAGCTGAATTCTTAACTTTTTTCTAAGCCATTCTTCAACAAACAGAATAAACCTGGCAAATCTGAACTTGTCTTCATCAATGGTTATTGGACCTGGTTTTACTATTGTGAAATGTTTTTTCTGGAGACAGAGCCATGCATTTCTCAGCAGGAACGATATTAGTGTAAAGAAGTATCTGAAAGTTACATCTTTTGTTGATGTTCTTGGTTTAACGATATTTCTCATCCTATATGATGACTCGATAGCAAACCGTCTTCTGTAGACGTTACTAACCTTTCTTTGAGACCATTTTATCCCATAAACTACAAAAGCAAGGTTTTCACACCCATATTTGCCTCTTTTACCTTTCAGATACTTCACATCAATTACAATATCCAGATGAACTTCTTTCTTTTGAGCATTCTTCATTACATATTCAGCAGACCTTGCTTTTCTCCCGTTAAGCAGTTGCTTGATTGCTTTTCCTCTTCTTACTACTGGTGTAATGTGAGGGATAGCTTTGTTCTGTAAGAACTCAAACACATCAACTGAATAGAACTCTCTATCCAGACAAAGCACCTTGATATTGAAATCCAGTTCATCGATAAGATCTATGAAATAAGTGAGGTAGTCAACCTTTGTTTTATTCCTTTCAACAGGAATAACTGCAAGAGTATATCTCTCGTTCTTGTTTATGATAGACAGTGATACATATGAATAAAAAGAGTTAGTGGATTTCTTGGCCTGACTACGTATCACGTAGTCTTCATTGGATGAATCAACTTTTCCATAATATGGATCATTTGTAAAATCGATAGCAAATTCATACTTTTTCTCTGGTTTTAGAGTACTGACAGAACCTTGAAGAAGAATGCTTTGATTTGCCTGAATAAGCTCTTCAAGACTTAGTTTTCTGAGATGATATCTTAAAGATGTCTCACATGGAATCTCTTGATAGTGTTTTGATGCAGAATGAACTGAACTGTTATCCACTGCCATGCATATGGCAGTGTAAAATAGATCTTTAGAGCTAAGTTGACCGTTTATCTTGATATCGATATTATCTATAAGTGGTTTAATAACGGTATCAATACATTGTTTTGGTCTTAATTCAAGTTTAGAAGTGTTTCGTGAATTGTATGGCAGAAATGACATATGGCGGCGTTACCGCCGCATATAAAGCTATCGGAAAGCATAATTTGGTGGCCTATTCAAAATTAGCGAAGTACTGAAATTGAAAGATGATATGGAAACAGCATACGATGCACTCAGGAATGCAGATGGTT
>OBLN01000177.1_pt1 | contig 23902 bp, 17 predicted proteins | sample 1519301 | NCBI WGS metagenome assembly OBLN01 (sample SAMEA2452533, study PRJEB22499) | sediment metagenome | reverse complement strand
GCTCACTATTGGAGGTTCTTCTTTCAGCACCTATGGGATGAGTCTCAATCTCAAGCAGAATGGAGTACTGATCACTGCCAGCATCGGTTTCGAGGACATGTACCCCTGGCCCGTGAAGCTTCTATCCCCCGGAGTGATGGGCTGGTATGCGTTTATACCTTTTATGGAGTGCTATCACGGCATATTGAGTATGGACCATGCTGTTGAGGGTTTTATCGAGATTAACGATATGAGGACAGACCTTACCGGCGGCAGGGGTTATATCGAAAAGGATTGGGGCGTTTCAATGCCTTCCTCCTGGATATGGATGCAGACCAACCACTTCGACCGGGAGGGTACATCACTCTCCGGCTCAATCGCGAAAATACCCTGGTTCGGCAGTTATTTCACAGGTTATATCTTCGGTTTCCTGTACGACAAAAAATTGTACAAATTCACGACATATTCCGGGTCAAAGGTTACCAGACTCGATGTGACAGACAAAAACATTCGGATGCGTCTGGAAAATAAAGTTTACAATCTCGACATTGATGCAGACCGGTCGGAAGGTGTCGAGTTACCTGCTCCGAAAATGGGCGAAATGACGGCGAAGGTCAATGAATCGTTAAGCTCCAGAATCAATGTGGTCCTGTCAAAGAAGAACGGTTCTGGCATGGAATTTGTCTATTCGGGGACGGGAAGGAATGCGGGGTTGGAGTTTGTTGGGAATATTGAAGAGCTGGTAAAAGGGTTGAAGAATTGAAATTATTTCATGACCATCGGTTTACTTTTTTGCTCTGCATCCGGTGGCTAGATAGATTAATGAATACTTGAATCTAAAAAAGAAATAAAATAATTGTTTAAATTATATTCTCGCATTTGCTAAATATTCTCTCAAGCATTAAGAAAGATTTCAGACTACTTTTTTAAATATATTTAAAGCTATGAGATTTTATTCATTTCCACTCTCATAAATCAAGATATTTAGACTTCCTCTAAAAATACACGAAAAAATTCGAACTCACAAAATAGAATGTGTAAACTTATATGAAGATCTGTAAAAAAAGGTTTTTCCGAAAAGCATTAAGAAACTACATTTCCAGCCGGCTTTTCGGAATCATTCTCAAGACATTTTATTCTTTAGCTGTACGCAAGTTGAAGTTCCGGTATTTGGCTTTTGTTTCCCCAGTCACTGCTGTAGAATGCAATATAATTGCTGCTCTCATTCTTTGCTTTTATCAGCAATCCCGTGTTTTCGTATTTTCCGCTGGTATACTCTTTTACAAGGTCTGTTACATTGAGCTCATAGTACCTGTTGTCAGGAAGAGTACTGCCTTTAATGGTAATTGTAGCGTAGGGTGTATTGCCCTGAAGGACCCCATTTTTGTCGTACCAGTCTCCTCCCGGATTCGCCCATGTAATACCGTTATTTCTTTTATTCCAGCTTACATAGCTTGAGTCCCACGTAGAAGCCGGCCTGTAAACTTCAATTACGGTATCATCCGGTCTTGTTTTTCCTGCAGGATAATACCAGTAGAGGGAGAGGGTTGCGTTATATATTTCAGCACGACCGGTGTACTCACTCAGGTTAAACCATACTATATCCCTGTACCTTACGCTGTTCATTCCACCTATATCAATAAAAGTTGAATTTTTGTAAACAGTATCCGGAGACGCCTCACGCAGACGGTTATCTGTTGCCCCGGTAACAGTTGCATTCACAATAACTACAGGTGCTTTTTTTGCCACTTTCAGCTCTGGCACCTGGCTTTCGTCTCCGCAGTCACTGCTGTAGAAAGCTATATAGTTATTGTCCTCTGTGCGTGTTTTTATCAGTAATCCTGCGTTCTGGTATTTGCCACCAGCATACTCTTTTACGAGATCTGTCACGTTCAGTTTGTAGTATTTATTGTCTGGTAGAGCACTTCCCTTAATGGTGAGCGTAGCATAAGGCGTACTGCCCTGCAGCACTCCATTTTTATCATACCAATCTCCACCTGCATTCTTCCAGTCAATGCCTTTGTCTCTTTTATTCCAGCTTACATAGCTTGAGTTCCACGTAGAAGCTGGCCTGTAAATCTCTACTACAGTATCATTCGGTCTTGTTTTTCCTGCAGGATAATACCAGTAAAGAGAAAGGGTCGCATTGTCAATCTCTGCGGAATCCGAGTATTCGCTCAGGTCAAACCACATTATATCCCGGTATCTCATACTGTTCATTCCACCGAGATCAATAAAGGTCGAACTCTGGTAGACTGTATCAGGAGCAGCCTCACGCAGACGGTTATCCAGTACTTTTAATTCGGGAACTGCAGGTTCCTCGGAATCTCCGGACGATGTTAGGATCCTGTTTCCGCTAATTTCGGCATTTTGAATATTTTTGATTGTGATTCCGGAAGAGGAATTCGTTGTATTTACATTTATCAAAGTATTATTCTTGATTTTCACAGCACCGTTTTTGAAATAATTCCCGTCGATATATATTCCTTCGGATTCTATGTTTTCAAAAGTGTTGTTGGAAATACTTAAGTTTACTCCGTTTATCAAAAACTTCTGAGAAACTGCTTGATATGATAAATTGCTAAAAGTGTTTCCACTTATTATTATATTCCTGAAACTTCCCTGATATGGGTAATAAATTCCGTATCTTCCTTTATCCTGGGTATTATTTCTTATTACAAGCAGCTCATCGGTTCCATACCCTCCTCTGTACATATCACCTGACATCCCTTTAAAAGTATTATTCTCGCAAATGTGTACTCCGTCACTTACGCCTCCACGTTTAAATATTCCTCCATATCCTCCAATAATTTCATTGTTAGAGAATACTGAATGCTGTGTGCCATCTGAGAATGCCACAAAGTACGGGAGTTGCGGATATATCTTATTCCCTGTTACGACAAAATTAATAGTAACAGCATGAGCATCAACAACCCAGGAACCCCGTATATTTGCCCCTACCAATGTATTATTGGTGATAAAAACGTCTCGATTTAAAGATTTACGTTCATCCGAATTGCCTGTTACAGCGTGTCTGCAATTCTCGATGTGGTTATTGTCTATATTGACAAGAGCAGTACCACTGGCCACATTTACGCCGTATCCGCTTCCGGGATAAAGTGAATTATAAATTTCATTGTCTTTTACACTTACATTAAAACAGGAATATAGACAAACAGCACCAAATCCGCTGTTATTGAACCATGAGTTGGTGACGGAACTGTTACTGCAATACCTCATAACCAGTCCGTGATGGAACATCGCCGCACCCGTATCCTGTATCCTTATATTCTTTATATGGATCTGGACAGGTCTGTATACTTCTACATGTACAGTCTCTGACAGGCGGTAGTCTCTAAGAAGGGCTTGATTTAAAGTGATTACATTTCCGCTTACATTTTTAATAGCATACATTTCTCCTGTCATTTGATCAGGATAATTATCCGGATAATTGAGAGGACACCACTGAACATTTTTCCAAATTTTAATCAAATCGTTCGGGCGAACTCCTGAAGCGTCAGTTAAGACCAGCTGAGACGAACCTTTATTAGCATCAGCATAAAGGCTCTTATCTGCAATCAGAGATCCGTTGAAAAGAATCTCATTGTTCACTTCCTGCGCTAATCCTCTGTCAGGAGTCCTGATGTAAAGAGTCACTTTTCCTTCGCCTATTATGTTAAGGCTTTTATTTGCCTGAGATATTTCCTTTGTAATATAATAGTCTCCTGCGCGGATAGTTATTGTATCCCCGCTCTTTGAGTAGTCCAGTGCTGCCTGAATACAAGCAGAATCGTTTGCATAATCAGGTGTATGAAAAATATCCGGTCCAGCTGGTCCGGACTGCTTATCAATCACAATATTCGCTGCAGAAACTACAGAAATGCTCAATATCAAAAATAAAACAGTAGTAGTAACTGTTATCATAACAGCTTTTAAGCTTTTCAATAGGTTTCCCCCTTGACCTGTTTGACTTAGAGCCTGTCTAAAAAGCGTCGTAACCATTAACTTTTACAATCAGCATATCCAAAAAAATTCGAAGCATATCGTAAATTCATAATATTCCATTTACTGGTTTTCCAGAAGGCTCAGTAAGATCTTACTAAGTTATTTTGAAGAAATTCTCTACTTTAACTTACTGAAACTCTATGGATTTTCATCGATATCAACTTTTCTATATTATTTAAATAGTTTACTGTTAATATTTTCAGCAGCGCACAAAAAATTTGAGTTGCCTGTATCATCTTTCCTTATTAAGAGCGGCAAAACTCAAGCTCTATTCTATTCCCAGCCTATCCGCATTCAAAACCTCCCTCTTTTTTATTCTGTAAAACAGTGCCGGCAGACTTCTTTAAGGAATTAAGACATCTGAACTTTAGAAACGAAGAGGTTATATCAGATAAATCCTAACTATGTTAAACTCTTTGATGTTACAAATTAGAATAATTGTGTTAAACAGTTTTCTGAATAAGGTTGAGCTTAAAATTAGAAGAGGTTTTAAAAATGACAGAAAAACTCGGAATCCTGGCTATCGGCCATGGGAGCAAATTGCCTTACAACAAGGAAGTAGTTAGCCAGATCGCGGATTATATCGCACAGAAGCATACTGATGTTATTGTCAGAGCAGGGTTTATGGAAAACAGCGAACCTACCCTTGAAGAAGCAATTGCAGGTTTTTCAGGCACGGGAGTAACAAAAATTGCAGCTGTACCTGTTTTCCTGGCATCGGGTGTCCACATTACAAAGGATATTCCTGAAATCCTGAGCCTTGACAAAGACGGCTACGGAACCATTGAAATCGATGGAAAGAAGGTTCCTCTTTGCTATGCAAAGCCGCTCGGTGCAGATGAGCTCATTGCTGACCTCGTCTTTAAGAGGGTCCAGGAGTCCCTGTAGACGCTTTGAAGGTTCGGGTCCGGTTTTTTATTATGGGCCTGCTGGGGAAGAAGTTTGCCGTGCTCGACCTTACGCACGGCGGCATTCCAATCGCAAAAAAGCTTGCAGCCCTCGGAAATGATGTGTCCGGGGTGGACGTCTACGGGACCGTGGGTCCGGAGCCGCTTGCGGAGCTTGAGGAGAAATACGGCATCCGCTGTTCAAAAGCTCCCATTCCTATTTCCGAATTTGATTTTCTGGTAGCGCCTGTACATCTGGATCCTGCTTATTCCATGCTGGCAGAAGCCAGGGCAGCAGGAAAGAAAATTATTTCCCACCATGAAATCGTAGGGGAAATCCTCAAAGAAGATCCCGGGCTTTCCGGCATGAAAATAGTTGAGGTTACGGGCGTAAAAGCAAAGACGAGTACTGCATCCCTGCTTGCTGACATGCTCTCCCGCAGGTTCGAGGTCGTGCTCCATACTTCCCGCGGGCTTGAAGCCTGGAAAGACGGGGTTCCTTCTCTTATTTACAGAGGGCTGAGCATTACTCCGGGGAGTATCCTGATAGCCGTTGAAAAAATCTTTGAGGCCGGGATCAGGACTGAATTTTTTATATTTGAAATCTCTATCGGAGGCACGGGTACAGCAGACTTAGGGATCCTGACAACTCTTTCCCCTGATTACGGGATTGCAAATAATACTGAACTTGCAAGTGATGCAAAACTCCAGCTTATTCTGAATGCAAAGCCCGGGAGTACCCTTCTTATCAATGCCGGAGCAGAAAAAGCCCTTAATGCTTCAAAGGAAATTAAGGCAAGGGTTCTCACCTTTAAGGATCCGTTTTATGCAGACACCGGTGTAAAGGCTTCCGGGATTTCTGAGGTTCCTGAAGTGCCAGACTTTGTTCTCGAAACCGAAAAACCGTCAAGTCCTTCCGAAATTTCAGGCTTTACCATGCATTTTCTCTGCAGAGGGGAAGAGGTCTTTTCAGCTTCTCTGCTCCCCGGATATAACAGTTCGGCATACAGGACAGCTTTTGTTGCAGCTTCCTCTGCGGCTCTTGAACTTGGGGTTAAGGTAAAGGATATTGTTTCCGTTCTCGAGCAGTTCAGGGGGCTTTCAGGCAGGATGCAGGAGAAAGAGCTCAATGGGGTTGCCCTGATCGACAATTCAAATTCCGGAATGGATATCCTTTCTGCGGAAAAAGCCCTTGAATATGCTCTCCTGAAGAAAAAGGACGAAAAAAAAGGAAATATAATCCTCATCCTCGGAGAAGAAGCCTCCCAGGTCTGTGAAGGGCTGCCTCCTGCGTCTGTGAGGGGCTTTATAGAAAAATTCGGTACAAAGTGCAGGCATATCATACTGGTCGGAGAAAGGATGCAGGCAGTGGCTGCCAGAAATGTTTCTTATGCAGGCAGCCTTCCGGAAGGGCTATCGAAAGCTCTGAAACTTGCAGGAGAAGAGGATATAATTCTTTCTTCCGTGAAATGTTTCCGGTAAGCGCTGTTCTTAAGGGTGGTTTCCAATGCATAATGTTTCTTCAAGGCTTCTCTCCATGCTGGAAAACAGTAGAAACCCCGGGTCAGACTGCAGACTTTTCACAGGATTATTTATGATACAATTTTATACAGGGTCTTCCAATCTGTATTCGTTTTCATTACTTGTTTAACTCTCAACTTTAACAACTTGCTTAAATATTATTTGTTAACTGCCATCTGTTTAACGTCAGCTGGTCTTGCTTCCGGATGCTTTTTCCCTTTCAGGTAGGGTAATTATCCTGCAGGATGCTGGAATGTTCTCAGGATGCCGGAATTTCCCGGAGAAAACCCGAATCAAATTCGTATAATCAGAAAGAGGATTTGTCATGACTCAAAAAGAGATTTCAATTATTCACCCCCGCCCAAGTTCAATTGTTGCGGCTCTTTATACCCTCAGGGACTTAAATGTTGATGTTGCAATTCTGCACGGGCCTCCAGGTTGTTCTTTTAAGCATGCCAGGTTGCTTGAAGAAGACGGCGTTCATGTAGTTACTACAGGGCTTGACGAAAACGGTTTTGTTTTCGGAGGGCATGACCGGCTTGTACAGCTGATTAACAAGTCTATCGAACTCTTCAACCCCAAAATCCTGGGCATTGTCGGAACCTGCGCCAGCATGATCATAGGAGAAGAAATGCATGAAGCCGTGCTTGAGGCAAATCCGGATATCCCTGTTATTGAAGTTGAAGTGCATGCAGGCTATCATAATAATACTAAAGGCGTGCTTTTCACTCTCGAATCTGCACTTGATGCCGGGATTATTGACCGTAAGGAGTTCGAGCGTCAGGAGTACCTCCTCATAAAAGCAACGGAAGTTGAGAAGAGGTTCGGGGCTGCAAGCAAAGAATACCTTGCTCCCTCCAGGGGAGACCTCAAATACAAGGTTGCAAGGCGGGTTCTCGAGCTTCTCAAGGAAGGCAAAAAAGGCCTTACCATCATGAATGCTAAAAAAGAAACAGGCTATATGTTTGCAGACATCACCCTTGCGGTCAACGAAGTTGCAGCTGCTCTCGGAAAAAAGGAAAACCTGGTCAATATGGCAAATATCGACCCCGAGCTTGGTCTTCCACGGGTCAGGCAGCATGCCGAATATATTATGCGGGACTTCAAAGCCCAGGGGGTTGAGATTCACGAAATTATCGGTGGCATGGACGAATATCCAGTTACAGGGGACAGGGTCAGCCGGCTGATAAAAGAAAAATACAGTGATTACGATTTCGCAATTATTACAGGTGTTCCTCACGCGATCCCTATGGAAAATCTGCGGCACATGGAATTGATCTCGAGTACCAACGGTCCGAGACAGGTCCTTCCCTTAAAAGAAATGGGGCATGATCATGTTATGGTTGAGATCGACCTCCACCCAAAAACCCTTGGGGTCAGCCAGATAGTTGAATCCGAGTTCGGAGCAACATTAAGGGAAGTTGCAAAGGAAGCCTGAGCAAAAAGGAACCCTAACAGGAAAAGAGGATAAAAGCCTGCGCGATCAGGACAGAAGTCCAGACAATCGGATGAAACAGGGCAATCGGGACAAAAGCCGAAATTGTCAGGATAAATCCGGGATAACTCATATAAACAGGAGGAAGACCCTTTGAAAAAACAAAAGATTGTTGCAATTTACGGAAAAGGCGGCATAGGTAAATCAAGCACTGCCTCAAATGTGGCAGCTGCCTGTGCGGAAGCTGGCAAGAAAGTTATGATCATAGGCTGCGATCCCAAAAGTGACTCCTCAATAACCCTTCTTGGTGGAAAGAGAATCCCTACTATTCTCGACCTCCTCCGCGAAGGTATAGATGTGAAGGAAAAAGACGTGGTCTTTGAAGGGTATGCAGGAGTCAAATGCGTGGAAGCCGGAGGTCCGGAACCGGGCATAGGCTGTGCAGGCCGCGGGATTATAGTCGCAATCCAGAAACTAAAGAACATTTCAGGCGACCTTTTGAAAGAGCAGGACCTCATCATCTACGATGTGCCGGGAGATATCGTATGCGGCGGGTTTGTTGCCCCTGTCAGAAAGGGTTATGTTAATGAGGCGTATGTCCTGACCTCAGGAGAGTACATGCCCCTTTATGCAGCAAACAATATCTGCAAAGGTCTCTCTAAAATCGGAATGCCGCTTAGCGGGGTAATTTGTAACTCCAGAAATGCAAGCAGGGAAGAAGAGATCGTCAGGAAGTTTTCCGAGGAAATAGGCAGCCAGTTAATGGCTTTTATTCCGAAGCGGCAGGCGGTACAGGACTGGGAGAGGGAAGGCTATTCCGTTATGGAAAAAGCCCCAGAATCCGACATAGCCGAAGTTTACCGCCAGCTTGGGAACGCAATCCTGGAAAACAAAAAGAAGGTTATGGCAGACCACCTGAGCGATGAGCGGTTAAGGGAAATGACGAAGTAAGCCTGAATGAACTGAAAACAAATAATGAATTTTACAGCATAAGCCGCAAAAAACATCTGTGCTGTAATAACCGGAAAAAACCATCTCAGGGGTATTAAAAGCATGTCCCACAGCAACCAACCCGGCGGAAAAGATGCAGGGAGCATTCCGAGAGTCCTGATTTCCGCAGATCGCTCCTCTTCAGGCAAGACCACGATTTCCATGGGGCTTATGGCTGCCCTTGTCTCAAGAGGGTATAAAGTCCAGCCTTTTAAGGTCGCCCTTGACTATATCGACCCCAGTTATCACACTGAGATCACGGGCAGATTTTGCAGAAACCTTGACGGATACCTCATGGATGAGCGCGGAATCCTTGATGTTTACAATCACGCCTGCGAAACCGGAGGCGGGGCTGATATCGCAATTATCGAAGGCGTCCGTGGGCTTTACGAAGGCTTCGAAAGTTTGAGCGACCTCGGGAGCACTGCCCAGATTGCAAAGATCCTTAAATGCCCTGTGGTTTTCGTAATTAATGCCCGCAGCATAACCCGTTCTGCTGCCGCCCTTATAGGCGGTTATAAGAACTTTGACCCTGACGTGGAAATTGCAGGAGTAATCCTTAACAATATTGGGGGACGCCGCCATTCACAGAAAGCAAAAGAGGCGATAGAGTACTATACCGGCGTGCCGGTTATCGGAATTATTCCAAGAGATCCTTCCATGCAGATTTCCATGAGGCACCTCGGGCTTATACCTGCTCTTGAAGGCAGGCGGAGGCTTGGTGACGGCGGGTTTGAGGACAGGCTTCACGGCATAGAAGAAATCATTAATAAAGGAATTGATGTGGACCGCTTCCTTGAAATCGCGGGGAGCGCTAAACCCCTGACAGTTCTGGAGAATGAAATCTTTTCCTCATCTGCAAATACTGACTGCCCTGGGCCCAGAATAGGGGTTGCCCTTGATGAGGCATTCAATTTTTATTATCGTGATAATATCGACCTGCTTGAGCTTGCAGGTGCGGAAATCGTTTACTTCAGCCCTGTAAATGACCCCGAAATCCCTAACGTTGACGGGCTCTACATAGGAGGCGGCTACCCCGAACTTTTTGCAGCCGAACTTGAAGCAAATGAGTCCATGCGGACAGCCATAAAAGAAGCTTCTGCTTCAGGCATGCCCATATATGCCGAATGCGGAGGTCTCATGTACCTTACGGAAAAAATCAGCACCGGAGTGCCTGGAAAGGGCACTTACCACGATGCTTCCATGCCCGAATCCACCTATTCGATGGTTGGAGCGCTTCCTGGACACACGGTTATGGGACAGACGAGGGTTGTCAGTTACAATATAGGAACCCTTGAAAGGGACTGCCTGATAGGGAATAAAGGCAACAGTTTCAAAGGACACGAGTTCCACCACTCTGAGATCAGGGAAATTCCCGATGATGCGGAATTTGCAATAACCCTTTCACGGGGCACCGGGATAAAAGGAGACAGGGATGGGCTTATTGTCAAAAATACCCTTGGATCCTATGCCCATCTGCATGGGGTCGCATACAGGGAACTTGCAGGCTCTCTTGTCGAAGCTGCCTGTAAATTCAGGGCTTCCAGGGCTTCCATAATTCCGAGTTAAATATACAAACGGATGGATTAATCTGTTTTTTTATCTAAAAACATAATGCAGGAAAGGTCTGTAAGCAAGTTTCAGAGTTATGATTAGCAGCCTTTGCAGGTAGAAAAAGCAATATTATATTAAACCACATTATTATAAAACGGTTTATTATATACCGGTTATTAAGAGCTGGATTGTTGAAAGCCAGAATAACAGTCCAGTCCGGTGCGAATTAAACTGTTAAAAGTCAGTATCTTATGAAATGAATTCTTATAAAACTTATTTTCATTTTATTTTCTTCTCAGGTGAACCTATTGAAAACACAGCTTAAAGAGGACCGGGTCCTTGCAGGAAAGGAAGCGGTAGCCGAACTTTACAAAACAGGTTATTTCGGGCGCCCCAGAGGTGACGGGCTTGAACTCTCACTCGTAGAGGCTGCATACCTCCAGTCCAGAGGAAAACTCGATATTGAGCTTGAAGGAAAGCTGCTTAATTTCAGAGCCTTTTTCGAACAGGCTTCTTTAAGGCAGCAGAATTTCGAGCTAAAGTATATCGTTTATAAGGACCTCAAGGAAAGAGGATATTACGTCCAGCCTTCAGCAGTAGACTTCAGGGTATACCCCAGGGGTAGCCATCCCGGAAAAAGCGCGGCAAAAATCTTTGTCCATGTACTGTCCGAAAGGCAGCCCCTTCCTGTAAAGCTTTTACGGGACTCGGTCGCTTCAGCAGAAAATGTGCACAAGCAGTTTATCCTCGCCATCGTGGACGAAGAAAGCGACCTTACATTTTATGAAATCAAATCCGCTACTCCTAAAGGGGAGATGCTTGAACCTTTCCCTGAAGTCAAAACCGATGCAACCTTCCTTGAAGACAGGGTAATAGCCTGGGATGAAGATGCTTCCGGAGCCCTTTATTCAAGAGGCTTTTACGGAAAAATGCTTGACTCCGAAAGGTTGCAGCTCTCTCTTGTTGAATCTCTCTATCTCTTTTCCAGGGGGGTTATAGTTGTCAGGGACAGGAAAGGAAGGATTTTTTCGTTCGAAGAGTTTGTTGAGAAAGCTTCGGAAATCGAAGGTTCCTTCCTGATGAAATACAGTGCGTATAAAGCTCTGCGGGACTCCGGACATGTTGTCAAGACAGGCTTTAAATTCGGGACCCATTTCAGGGTCTACAGGAAAGTAGAATCAATAGAAAAAATTCCTCATTCCGAATACCTTGTAAATATTATCCATGCAGACTATGAGTTCAGGCTGCCGATCATGTCCGGTGCGGTCAGGCTTGCAAACAGCGTGCGAAAAAGGATGCTCTTTGCAGTCGAGAAAGGGGAAGAAGTTGAATATCTGGATATAGGCAGGGTAAAAATGTGATCTGCATTCCCTGCATTGATGATGTGCTGGTCAAGCCATATTCACTACGTATTGATTGTACGTTGATTAGTTGAATTTGCAGTTTCGGCTTTATACCAGCCTGAATAAATACGTTCACCGTTCTCAGGGGTTTTCAAAAACCGGTTTTTTATTTCGGAAAGAAGGTGAAGTATAAAATGTGGGATATTATTGCAGTGGACATTTCAGGAAGGCACAGGATAGAAGGCGGCTATTATATGGTCTGTGCAGCGGCGGCTCTTACTGTTTCTGCTGACCATGTAGAAAAGGTAAAACAGGTGAAGATTCTGCCCATCTGGCTTAAAAGAGCCCCTGGTCTGCTTGATATTGTCCAGTTAATTGAGGATACGGCTAATCAGCTTTCATTTGAGGGCACAATTGTGTCAGAAAAAGGGGATATGTATAACCAGCCCCTATGGGTGCCTGAAAGCATGTTTTCCCGGGCGTTTAAGTATCAGGAGTCCATAGCTGAAAGAAGGGCTATCGAACTCGCTCATCATATCTCTTTGAGTGCCCGAAATTTACTCATCAAAGAACTTGGCATTGAGGCGTAAAAATTCCAGCAGAAAAGAAAACAGAAACCGAAAACCGGGTAATTCTTGTAAAAAGAACAAACCCACGGGCTGACCCTGAACGCAGTGAATATCTCTTTCAAGAACTGAAAGAACTTACAAGAGCCGCAGGCTATATCGCTGTTGGCGAGCTTACTCAGATACGCTTTCCTGACTCCAGGTACCAGCTTGGGAAAGGGAAAATTGAAGAACTTGCCGAACTCGTGAGACAAAAGAAAGCCGAAAAGGTAATTTTCTATAACAGGCTTTCCACAATTCAGCTTTTTAATATCTCGGAAATCTGCGGGTGCCAGGTAATAGATAAATTCCAGCTTATCCTTGAGATTTTTGCAAAAAGAGCTACCACACGCCGCTCCAAACTCCAGGTTGAACTTGCAAGGCTCAGGTATGAAGTCCCAAGAGCAAGAGCAATTGTTTCTCTCGTAAAGAAAGAGGAAAGGGCAGGTTTCATGGGTCTTGGAGACTACGAGGACGCTTATGAACAGGATTTAAAGAAAAGGATAACAAGGATTGAAAGCGATCTTGAGTCTGCAGGAAAAGACGATGAGTCCCTGAGGGCTTTCCGGCACAGGAAAGGCTTCTCCCTTGTCGCCCTTGCAGGTTATACCAACGCAGGAAAAAGTACCCTTTTCAATGCTATTGTCGACGAAAGCGTTGAAGCCCAGAACATGCTTTTTACAACTCTTGTGCCCACTACCCGGGCCCTTGACTTAGGAGGAAGAAAGGCTCTTCTGACTGATACTGTAGGGTTCATAGAAGAACTCCCTCACTGGCTTGTTGATGCCTTCAAATCAACCCTTGATGAGATTTTTCTCTCTGACCTTATCCTGCTGGTAGTTGATGTAAGCGAAAAGCCCGAAATAATCCTTCAGAAACTTTCCACATCCCATAATACTCTCTGGGACCGCATCCAGGGAGTCCCTGTAATTACGGTGCTTAACAAAATCGACCGTCTTAAAGAATCCGAGCTTGAAGCTGTTATGGAAGAAATAAGTTATATGGCTCCCAATCCAGTATTCGTTTCAGCAAAAGAAAAACTCGGGATGCGGGAGTTAAAAGATAAAATACTCGAGTACTTACCTGCATGGTCTTTCTATTCCTTTTCCCTCCCTAATTCGGAAAAGGGGATGTCGATCCTCTCCTGGCTTTATGATGAAGGCATCGTACACAGGGTTGAGTATGGAGAGCGGATTTCGGTTGATTATGAAGCCAGGGAAGATATAATCAACAGGATAAAATCTCTTGAGCTTAGACCTGACCAGTAAGATTGAATAGGTTTTCAATCTTTTTTGGTCGTTGTTCACCTGTGATATGTGATAAACACCTGAAGGCGGTGGACTTCCGAAAGCGATGAGGTTTGAATTACGATAATGTTTGAACTAGAATTAGATCTTGAATTAAGACCCATAGGAACAATATTCGAGTAAGTACCGTAATCATTTGAATTAGAATTAGATCTTGAATTAAGGTTCAGCCCGTCGGACATGGTGAGCAGCGAAGACGGGTTTGAATTAGAATTAGATCTTGAATTAAGATGAGTTTGAACTGCGACAAACCTTTAAATAATGATAAACTTTTCCAATTCTATAAAAATCATTAGTATATTGCACTTACGCTTGCCAATATTTTTCTTCTCAGATATTTTTTTGTATGATTTGATTATTGTTCGTATGCCTACGAAAGACATTTATACTCCAAAGCCGTTTGTTTACTTGCGAACGGGTGTCTACTGAAGATATCAGACCCTCCTAATATCCTAAACTACCCCTACACCAGATTTTTTATATAAACATGCCCGTTCGTTATTCCTCCTGAGTCTATTTCTAGCCGGTTTGTAGAAAAGATTCACAGGAAAAAATTCATAAAGAATTTCAAAATATCTTCATAAATTCCTTTTAATAAATTCTCTTTACAGGTTTAATCTGCTTTTATTTGATTTTCAAGCATTCGTACTTAAACGAAAGGCTTTTATTTTATCCTGCCATTATTATAATTGCGGACGGGTTTTTCTTCTGGAAGCGGTACTTCTTTTTTAAGCACGAAGCTAATATCCTGAAATCCCACTGCCGTTCGTTGATTATTTTTTAACAATATTTTTTCATATTATTTTTTCATATTATTTTTTCATATTGCCTTCTTTTTCGTCTACTTCCTTTTCATTTAATTCTTTTTCATTTACTTTCTTCCCACATTTACTTCCTTTTCATTAACTTTCATGTCGTTTTTTCTTATTTTTTCTCTATTTTTGTTCAGTTCTTATGTTAATTTTTACCATATTTTGTCTTTAAGAGCCTTACAGCAGGTCTGTTCCCTTCTTTTCTTCAATTTCCTTTTCCGTTTCAAAATTTATATAAATTGAATTCGCATTTTTATATTATCATGAAATTCGATCTTCACGTACATTCCAGTCACTCAAAAGATAGTAATTCGAGCCATCGGGAAATTCTTGAGATTGCCCGCAAAAGAGGGCTTGACGGGCTCGCTATCTGTGATCACGATACCGTGGAAGGCGGGCTCGCCTGTGCGGAAAAAACCGTGGAACTCGGTTTTGAAATCACGGTGATCCCGGGGGTGGAAGTGAGTTCCTTAAAAGGACATATTCTGGTTCTCGGAGTTAGGGAAAATATCGAACCTCTATTGAGTCCGGAGGAGACGATCCGTCAGGCGAGGAGACTTGGAGGCACGGTTATTATCCCTCACCCATTCAAGCGAAGTTCTCATGGGATAGGAAGTTTTGAAGGGCTTGATATTGATGCCGTTGAAGTCTTCAATTCTCGCTGTCTTTTTAATTCAGCCAACCGAAAAGCTCTGGCTGAAGCAGACCGGCTAGGAATACCCGGAGTTGCGGGAAGTGATTCTCATATTCCCCAAATGGTAGGGCAGGCGTACACCGAAATTGATGCTTCCGAAAATACAGTTGAAGCAGTGCTTAAGGCAATTAAAGAAGGAAAAGTTTCTCCTGCAGGTTGTAATACACCCACACCGATAATTCTCGAACAGATGTCAGGGAGCGTAAAGAGAAAAATAATGAAAAGATTATTCCGAAGATCCTGATGGATAATCCAGGCTTTTTTTCCCATATTATCTCCATCTTTCTGATTCTTATCTTGACTGTTTGTGGACTCAAATACTGACTGCTTATGGACTAAAATAAGCAGAATTAAGAAGTTTGTCTTCTATAGATTAGGAAAAAAGAAAAATGAATAGGAGTTGCAACCATCGGGTTCAATAAAGAAATCATCACTGAGATTGAAATCTTCGCTTCTGCAGACCGCATCTGGCAGATCCTTATGGATTTTGCAGCCTACCCCCAGTGGAACCCTTATATAAAGGAAATTAGCGGGGAGGCGAAGGTTGGAAGCAAAATTAAAGTTCACATGAAGCCTGAATGGGAAAAGGGTGTGACTCTTCACCCCAGGGTTATTCGACTGGAGCCAAGAAAAGAGTTTACCTGGAAAGGAAATTTCTTTTTCCCGGGGTTACTCGATGGAGAGCATAGTTTTATACTTGAAGAGGTTTCACCTCACAGGGTGCGCTTTATCCAGAAAGAAAAATTTAACGGACTTGCAATTCCTATCATCAGCACTTCATGGTCCATAGAAGAAGGGACGATGCGCAGTTTTGGGGAAATGAACAATGCCCTTAAAAAGAGGGCAGAAAAAGTCAAATAAAATTTAAAGAGCTCTTATCTGTAGTAAGTTATGGACCAATCCTAATTTCTCTATATGCATATTTTTTTCTGGTCTTTTGTCGGATTTATCCGCAAAAATTCATTTTTTGAATTTGTTTTTAGGCCTAAAATTTCATTCTTCACATCGTCAGGTATTTATATAGTGTCCTTTGTATGATCAAGAATTTATATAAGGTCTTTTATATATAATACTGGGATTAATATTCTGTAACTTCTGGTTGTATAAACGGGTTTTGCGAACTCGGGAAAGCCTGGATGAAAACGAGTCAAGTATTAGGGGGGTTTATATTGGAAGGCATTGCTGTTGGAAAATGTATACGCCTGCTGTCCAGAATAGGGGATGAAGCTCTTGACAGATTCTGGAGGGATATTTCTGCAGGCAAATATCCGATAATCGATCTTGAAGGCAATATGGGTTATTCGCTTTCCGACCATGACGGTCTGCTGTTTGTTAGAAACGATTTCAAGACTTCGACTTACGAAGAGTATGAGTTTGTCTTCGGCAACCTTTTCCTGCCGGACACGGTCCAGGAACTCCTGTCAGGAGATAAAGTGCTGCTTCTAATGGTTTACGGAAAAAAGACCCGGAACCTCTTATTATCCGAACTTGATGCAGATACCAGATATATGCTTGACCTGCCTCACGGGCTCTACTCTTTTTTTGCACTTGTTCTCGATGCAGGAGCCAGGGACCTGCTGGATTCCAGAATCTATGCTGTGGGTTTCCCCTGCAAAGGAAATATGAACCACCCGGAACTCGAAAAATTTTATCTCGAACATCCTGCTAATATCCGGGAATTTATTGACCCGACACCTATAGATATTAATCGTGGGGGGCCTTTCTACCTCAATTTGATTATGGTAGATGCTGAGAGTATCCCTGATTGCCCTACAATTTTCTCTGAGTTTATGCAGGAAGACGAACCTTCACCTCCCATTTAAGATAAAAATAGTTATATAGTTGCCAGTTTCAGTATTTCTGAATGCTCCTAAAAACCGAATATGAAAAAGTAGAACCTTACATCACAAAAGACGGTTCAATAATTCGTGAACTTATGCACCCTTCAGTCCACGGCAACTCGGAACAGAGCCTTGCCGAGGCCACCGTGGCTGCCGGAGGAAAAACAATGCTTCATAAACACCGGCTGACTGAAGAAATCTATCACATCACGGAAGGCAGCGGGATAATGACCCTTGGTGCTCAGGAGTTTGAAGTCAGTTCAGGGGATACTGTCTGTATCCAGCCAGAAACGCTGCACAGGATAAGGAATACCGGTGAAAAAGAGCTAAAAATTCTCTGCTGCTGTACGCCGGCGTATTCGCATGAGGATACGGAACTGATGGAGTGAGTTTTTAAGATTGCTTTTATTGTTTACAAATAACTCTTTTCTTTAATTAAAAAAACGAATTTTTTATCTTTTAGCTTCTCGTTTTATGAAGATCCCATTCCATCGCAGCTAAATATTCTAGTGATCAGTACTCACATTAATGGTGTTAATATGAGAATTATACCCTGGAATTGTAACATGGCTTCCAGGAAAAAATAAAAACAAATTATCCCTTATAAACTCGATCCGTTAATAGTTCCAGAATGTGAATAAAGATCGGTATGGCCAGTAATGTTATACGATACTATTTTTTACCTTCCTGCCTACTCCTATCCATAACTTTTTCAATCCTTCTCCTCGTACCATTCGTCCCTTGCCTCAACAAGTGCCCTTATATTCGCAAGCGGAGTCCTCGGTGCGATCCCGCAGCCCGGAGCGAGAATATCCACACCTGCTGAAAGACATTGCTTTGCTTCTGCTTTCACGGCTTCCGGGGTTCCGAAAAGAAGTGTCTTTGAGGGAGAAATATTCCCTATCAGCCTTGCCCTATTTCCTATAGCCTCTTTTGCAGCTTCCATACTGACTTTTTCTTCAATGCTAATTGCTTCGAAGCCGCATTCTGAAAGAGAGCCAAGCGAATTGCCGACATCGCCGCAGATATGCAGGATTAAGGGGCCGTTTACTTTTTTGCAGAGGCATTTATAAAAAGGCTTTATTGAGTCTTCAAGGACTGAAGGGGGCATCATTCTTGAGCCTACCAGTCCGCCGTCGGGCATGGAGAGGGCATCTGCGCCGTGGTCGAAAAGGGAGTTTGCGTACTCAATACAGAGTTCAGTGCAGGTTTCCATAAAGGTATTAAAACAATCAGGTTTTTTTAGTGCCCAGATAAGGCAGTTTTTAACTTCGGTAATGTGGGTAAAAACTGTCAAAGGACCTTCCATGCCTGCAATTAAGGGAATTTCACTTTGCGTTCCTTTTCCGGTTCGGTCTACAAGGATTTCCGTTGCTTTCAAGACGGCAGGAATTCTTCCTTTTTCCAGCAGTTTCTCAGGCACATTGAGGTTTTCAGGCCCTTTTGAGAAAGGATGTGACAGGACTGAGGGCTGGATATCCTTTGTGCCCATCCTCACATCACAGCCCATAATTTCTGCAAGCACGGTCAGACAATAGGGATAACGTATGGCTTCGAGGTTTGCAACCTCGTGGCCTGCAAGAGCAAGTGCCGCCATTTTTTCAGGGTTGGAGTGGGCTTCCGGCCAGGCTGCCCCTGTTATATCCATCAGTTCCACGGTTCCGGTCTGAGTTACGGAAAGGGCGTGGACTCTGTCAACCGGGTTTCCATAGATGGCATCAAGAAAGTTTTTCCTGAGATTTCTTTCCATTTTTCTGGCTCCGATATTTTTACAATTAAATCTCTTTTTAAAGGATTTTTAAATTAATTTGATTTTTTTCATTAAAATCTGTTCCGTTTAGAATTACTGATCTTAGAACTGCGGCAGGTCTGAAAATGGTCTGGCTTTTAATAACTCTTCCATTTTCATTTCTTCCAGAATTTCAAAAGCAAGGTTTGCTGCAAGTTCATTTTCCGAATCAAGCAAGGTTTGCATCCTTTCTTTTTCCTCTTTCGTACAGATATTCATAAGGGCTCCGACTGCTTCTGCTTTTACAAAACGGTTCCAGTCATAAAGTGCATTAATCAGAGGTTCTATAGCTTTTTTCGGTTTTATCCTGCCAAGAGCTTTTGCAGCAGCTAGCCTTGTAAAGTCGTCTTTGTCCGCAAGAGCAAGGATGAGAGGAGCAACTGCAGTTTCAGCTTTAATCCTACCAAGAGCCTCGGCAGCACCCCATTTTCCTTCATTGCTCTCATCAAGAAGTGCGTCAATAAGGGGTTCTATGGCTTTTCTTGAATTTATTTTTCCAAGAGAACGGGCAGCTTCCCCTCTTACAAATCCGGTTGTATCGAAAAGCATGGTATCTATCAGGGGTTCTATGGCTTTTTCAGACTTTGTCTGTCCAAGGGCTTCAGCTGCAAACCGCCTGACAACAGGGTCACTGGCTTTAAGAGCGCTTGCAAGCTGGGGAATGGCTTCTTCGGAGTTCAGGTACCTTAATACTCCGGCCAGAAGCCTCCTTACCTCATCATCTTCGTCTTCAAGAGCATTAATCAGGGATTGAAAGGCTCTCTCGGGCATGTTTTTAGATATATTTTCCAGAGTTCTGGCTGCTTCTCTCCTTACAAGCTTATCTTCATCCTCAAATGCACTATCAAGAGAATCAAAGACTTTAGCGGATATGTGGTCCGAGCTGCCGTTAGAACTCATCTGCCCCAGGGCTCTTAGCGCCCCCTGCCTCACAAACTGATTTTCGGATTCAAGCGCCTGTATCAGCAGCGTCGGAACTCGTCTGAATTCAAGCTGCCCGAGTGCTTTTGCAGCTTCTTTTCGGACAAAGCGGTTTTCATCCCCAAGCACAAAAAGAAGCGGGGAAATAGCTTTCCTGAATCTTATCATTCCCAGTGCCTTTGCCGCTTCCAGGCGGACGAAATGGCTTTCATCGTTGAGCATACTTACCAGGGCATTAGCAGCTGTTTCCGAGTCTGCTATCTCAGCTCCCCTCTCTCCAAGAGCTTCTGCAGCTGCTTTTCTTACGAACTCGTCTTCATCTGAAAGTGCGGAAACAAGGAGGTCAAGGGCTTTCTCAGAATCCACAACTCCGAGAGCCTTTGCGGCTTCTCTCCGCACGTAACGGCTTTTATCCCCAAGTATGTCCGTAAATTTCTCAGAGGTTTTGTCAGATTTTATTTTCCCGAGTGCTTTTGTAGCCATCCATCTTATAAATTCATCTTCGTCCTGAAGGGCAGCCAGGAATGGTTCCACAGCTCTTTCCGATCCCATCTGCCCCAGAGCTTCGGCAGCCCCCAACCTGACAAGTTTATTTTCTTCCTGAAACGCTTTTATAAGTGCATCTGCCGCTTCCCGCGGGTTTGCCCTTCCAAGAGCTCCTATAGCTCCGAACCGAACGAAATCATCTTTAGACCCGAGTGCCAGCACAAGAACCTCAAGAGCCTTTTTTGACCCAACTTTAACAAGCGCATTTGTAGCTTCCAGGCGTACAGCCCGGTTTCTGTCTTCAAGTGCATCCGTAAGCAGTTCGATTGCTCTTTCAGACCCTATTACGCTGAGAGCCCTTATGGCTTCTATCCTTACGGAATAATCTTCATCTCCAAGTGCGGCTGTCAGGTGGGCAAGCGCGGTCTCGGATTTCGTTTTCCCAAGGGTCCTTACTGCTTCTCTTTTAACTCCTATGTCCCTGTTCTCAAGCACTTTTGAACTGGCTTCAATCCCACAGGCGCCCATCCTTCCCAGGTTCTGAATTACCCTCACTTTTTCTGCGGTATATCGGCTGTCAAGCCTGGCTGCGAGTGTTAAACATAACTTTTCTTTTGTTTCAGGGCTGGCTTTTCCCGTACATTTTGAAGCGAGGTCCAGATTCTCACTTGAAATTATACAGTTTACCAGTTCATCCCCCGATTCTACCGATTCTACCATTTCCGAAGTAAAAATAATTACGTTTTCCCAATCTGAATGCCTGCATGCTTCTGAGATATCCGCACCATTTTCAAAGAACGTTTTCAGCTGCAAAGCCGCAAAGTATTCCTGAAAGGATCTGCCTATCTCGAACCTTATTTCAGAATAATTTACGGTAAGAAGCCCGAGTTCAAAACAGGTCTTGAGAAGACTTCTTGCTTTTGTTTTTCTGGCTTCTATTTCCTTTTTCTCTGTTCTGCAAGGTTCTCTGCCGGATTTGTTCTGTTTAGCATGCTTTTCTGCCAGTTCAAGGGCGTAGCTATACTTACATGAAATTCTTTTCCTGCACTGGAGGTTGAATGCAAGTTCCATCAGGAAGTTTTCAATCTCAGCCCTTCCTATGTCCGGTTTTTCCGAGCCTGTTATTTCCAGGGATAGGACGTCTTCCGAAGAGGATTCTTTTATTTTGTAATGCCTGAAAAGTTCCGAAATGAAAGTCAGATAAAGTTCAGCCTGACCGGAGGGAGTCGAATCGCCGCCGGAAGGAATAAATTTCTGATTGAGTTCCTTCCTTCCTGCATCCTTCATTCGAGCGATTGAAATCCTTATCCAGAGCTGAAGCAAAAGTGGGTTTCGAATTAAATGATGCGAATTGATTTCTTCCAGGAATCTGATTTTCAAAAGCTTTGCCTGTCTCTTATTAGGGACATAATTCTCTATAAATAATCCTGCTTTCTCATCTGATAATTTTTCAAGCTCGCAAACCGCAAATGTACTTTTTATGCTTCCTGAAGGCCCGTGTCTTGATGCAATAACATATCGGCAGTCTTCATAATCTGAGGCAAAGCCGGAAACCTCTTCAAAAGGAGAGAAACCATCCGACGGTATAAGCATGTCAAGCCCGTCCAGAAGCAGCAGAGCTTTTCCTTCCAGTAATTTTTCAAAATCAGATTCAGAGATTCCTTTTTGCTGTACTTTTTTTTTCAAATAATCATAGAAAGAACCTTTAACATAGGAATCAAGAGGTACATACAGCGGGATGTATTCTCCTCTTCCCTCAATACAGTCCCTGGCAAAAACTGAATTCAGCCATTTAAGCGTACTTGTCTTTCCGGAGCCTGCCTCTCCGTAAACTATAAGGCGTTTTTCTTTTTCTATAAGCTGCGAGATTTCGAATTCATGGACCAGAGAGAGATTCTCTTCAAAAAGCCGGCGCGTAATTGGTAATATTTCCCTGGCAGATAGTTCTATATAGGAATTATATAGTTCGTCCACGTTTTCGAGCATTATGTTTTTCAGGTAATTTCTCAGTCCTTCGTCTGAATTTCTCTCAATCTCCTGCACAGGATCCCCCACATTGTTTGTAAAAAAGGTTTCAGCTTTTCATTTCTGTTCTTTTTTTCAGGGGGCTTTTCTTCATTTATGAACTGCAATCTGTTTTCGTTCATGCGGAATGTCAATCATTCCCCTCCGGCACTGGCACGTTAAGAAACTCTTTTATCATCGGAAGCAGCCAGTCAGCGCGTTCAGCCATTGTAACATGAGTTGTGCCAGGGAGCATTGCAAGCCGGGAACGCGGGAGGCCGGTCAGATCTCCAGCTACTCCACCGCCGAGAAGCCTGAATATTTCAATTACGTGCTCCGGGCGGACGACATCGGAATCACATGTTATGATAAATGCGGGCGGTTTAATTGCCTGAATCTCATCAGGCTTCCATCCTTTAAACTCCCGCGTAAGTTGCTGTTCTTTAGCAATCTGCATGGCAACGGCACTTCCCATGCTATATCCGAAGAAGTCGGCTTTTTCTATCCTGAGCTGCCTTAGAAGCTCGGTAGTGTCCTCTGCCATCTGTTCATATGTCAGCGGGCGGTCGGTGTCGGCTGTACGGCCGTGTCCCTGCTGTTCCATTGAGATTACCTGCCCTGTCTCTGAAAGGGACGGCAGAAGCTTTCCAAAAGAGGTATCAATTGTTGTCAGGGAACCATGAAGCAACACAAGCGGTCTGCCTGTGCCGTGGATTTTATAATACATCCTGAGCCCGTTAACGGAAGCATAACCGCTCCTGTAACCTTTATTTCTTTCACTGTGCACTCTTTCCGCCCTGATACCCCCTTTGCTATTCAGGTTCCGTAAAAGTATTCTGCTTTGATTTTTACTCTATATTTTTTATAATCATCCTGTTATAAAACATCTTCTTATTTTTCCCCACAGATGTTAGTATAATGATCTCAGGCCGATGATCGGGCATATCCTACCCGGGAATATCTGAAGCGGGCTAATGTCTCCGGTCCCCACAAGAACGTCACGATTACAGCCGCAATTGCAAAAACCGAATAGTGAACGTCAGGGTAATCGACCAGAGGGTTATGAATTTTATCGGCTGGAAACGCAGTCCTGCAGACATTGTGTATAGCGTGGAAGAGGATGACTGCAAACACGCTTTTTCCTGTATTGTTATAGAGCCAGACCATCACGACCCGCAAAGCAGTGATGCCGAAAGTAGACCATGCTATCCATTTCAGGCCCCTGCCCTGCACAATCATTGACGGATAATGCCCTATCATTGTTACCAATCCAAGAACGGTGGCGGCTTTTAGCGAGCTCCATCGTTTCTGCATAGGATCGATAGCATATCCCGTCCAGCCTATCTCTTCACCCACAGCAAGGGCAAAAAACAAAACGAACAGAAATGGTATCTTTTTAAGTGGAATTTGAGTTTTGGCCGGAAGTGGTCTCTTCAGTACGAGCATTGCACCATAGATTAGCGAAAACAGAAGAAAATTCAACAAAACAGTGGGCACGTACCAGATCTTATTTTCTGATCTCTTATAATCAAAAACTCTTTTTAGTAACCGCTTTGCGCCGATCAGGCCCTCTTCCCTGTAAACGAGGACCGCGGCTGCTGTCAATGGCATAAACGCGAGAATCAGATCAGTAACGGGAATATTCAGTGGAAGTCCTTCGACTCTGACCACCAGGTTAAGCATCCAGAACGGAGTAGCAAGAGCGAAGGTCAATATAAAGAATTTCAAA
>OBLN01000176.1_pt1 | contig 23932 bp, 23 predicted proteins | sample 1519301 | NCBI WGS metagenome assembly OBLN01 (sample SAMEA2452533, study PRJEB22499) | sediment metagenome | reverse complement strand
GTTACTCTTACCAGCCATGCATCATCCTCAAGAAGGATAGTAAGAGAATCGATAGCTTCAGGATCTCCAATATTTCCCAGAGCTACGATAGCGGCAACCTGTAGATTCTGATTTCTATCTTGAAGAAGTTCTTCAAGGTGAGGGATAGAATCTTTACTCTCAATCTTTCCAAGAGAACGAGCAGCGGCTTCCTGTACTTCTGGCTCACTATCCTCAAGAGCATCAATTAGAGGCTGGTAAGAGTAACGGTTGTGAATTCCCTTGTAGAGATCGGAGATCCCAGGGCTGTTGATCCTCTTATCTCTTGCCTTGGAGATGAAAACTATAGAGTAAGGCAAAGTGCTGCAGATGGTCTGGGAAAACTTGAGGATCAGAGAGCCGTTGAACTTCTCCTCAAAGCTCTTGAAACCGAAAGGGAAAGTAATGTCCGGAATGCGGAAGTTCGGGCTCTGGGAGAACTTGGAGGTCCTGAAGCTATCGAAGGTTTGCGCCGGATCAGCACGGATATGGAAGAGTACAGATATGTCAGGATTGCTGCAGAGGAGTTACTCGAAAAAATAGAAAGAGGTGAGGCGGTTAATGTCTACTCTGCTTCTTGATTTGATTGAAAAATTATCGAGCATAGAGAAACGGAAATAAAACAAGAAACAAGGCAATAAAAAGGGTCTCTTTACTTTGCACGTTTATTTGTCCAGCAATAATTGCAAACCTCTGGGACTTTGGTGAGAGATATTATCTCACCTCCCAAATTTTGATCGCTAGCAATCAACTGTTAGCGGAAGCTATGCTAGATTTGTGAGGGTCTCACAAAATCTAAAATATTTCGTAAATAACACGGAGGAAATAACAAAATGAAGAAATACACCTCAGTTTCAATAGCTGCTCTTGCTGTCTTAATTGCAGTTGCATCAGGCACTGCAAGTGCAGCAGACAATGTTAGCAATGGAACCACTATCTGTAAAGCTATAATTACTAACTATGAGTGCGATAGCTGGTCCGATGAACAGTATCCTGTAATCGATATACCAGGAGATAAATATGTTCCGCTGTTCACTACTAATGAAAATATCTGGCAATCTCACGTAAACAAGCTTGCCAGTTTGATTCTTGACAGCAATGAAACGCATACCCTTAAACCTGGTGAAACACTTGATCTCGGCAATGGTTATGCTCTTGAGGTCAGGGAAATCGATATTGACAGTGAGGATGTCTTGCTTGAATTCACGAAGGACGGGCAACATGTTTCTGATCAAAATGTCTTAGTTGATGCTGACGGCAACAGTACATGGACAGTAACCCTTGACAACGTTCAGGGTGAAAACGATGTTGTTGTCATGAAAATAAATGTCAAACAGGTATTCGTGGGTACAGAAACCAGCGTTATCTGGATTGACGGTATCTGGCTTATTGACTATGCAAGTGCCAGAACCCTCACTATCGGAGACAAAATCGGAGAATTCACTCTTAAACAAATAATTGGTGGAGTAGACGCATCTGACTCTGGCAGCCTTGTTTTTGTAAATATTTCAGTTACTGATGCCACTTCAGTTGCCAATTATATTTTAGTTGCAAATGAAACTTCAGTTTATGATTCTTTAGCTATTGATTTTTCTGTCTCACCTTCTCGCGAAAAGGAATTGGCTAAGTTTACTAACAAAAGTACAGGGCTGCCCACTTCATGGTACTGGAATTTTTGGAGAGCTTTTAATATTAAAAGTAAATAAATGTTTTAAATTGAAAATAACACAAATATCTGGTCTAAAGGAAAAATGAGGTAATGATTTTGAGTGATTTGCTCAAGGAACGGAAAAGAGGGTTGAAAGGTTTGAACATAACTGAAGAGTTTGTTTCCTTACCTGTTCCGCCGCTGCCGGACGAGGTATCTTTTCTTGCAAGAACTCTTTCAAGGCCTCTTCCTATGCAGATTCTTAATCAACTTCGGAAAAAACAGATGTCTGCAGGTGAACTTGCATCAGATCTTGGGCTTCGCCTGAATACACTGACCTACAATCTTTGCTTACTGGAAAAGGTTGGCCTGATAACGGTCGGGCAGGTAAAATGGAGCTGTAAAGGCCGTGAGGTTAAAATTTATGCCCTCGTAGAGCAACCAGTTTTGCTAATATTCCTGGAAAACAGGGATAACGGCTCCTTTGTCCTGGACGTTCCGGAAAACTGCAGTAAAAATCTTCCCGGACAGGCAGTTGCCCTTTTAGAGAGTTCAGGAGAAAAGTAATCAGGATTGAAACATGCATAAGTTTCATGGCAATTATAAGCAGCTGACTCCTGGCAAGCTCGTAGTATATGGAACCGTTTAGATAAGCGATGTCCGAAAAAGCTACGATTGCAGCCAGTATAAAGAACCTTATTGCAACACACTTTTTTATTCAAATATTAGTCTTCGACATACAGGACAAGGTCTTCAACTGTTGATGCCGTACTTTTCGGAACCCATATGGCTCTCTTCTTTGCTTTTCCGATTATGCGCACTCCTGCGGCATATCCTCTTATCATCAGAATAGAAGCGGAATTGATCCGGTTAACTGAAAATTCGGGAGAAAAGGTTATCAGAAAAATAAAGGAGAGCACAATTATGAGACGGGTCCCTGCATAAGGTTGGGATTGGATACAGCTGCGTTTTCAAGGTTTGCTTTTTTATAACTGACATCGGCAAGAGCAAGAAATGTTTTCTGGGTAAGGATGCCCCCTTCAGCATTGCTGACCGCAAGTTCAGGATAGTTGTGGTAGGCGGCTGTAATCGAAGTTATTGTTCATTCAAGAGAACTAATTTCTCCTATAATAACTCCCCCTATCATGGCTTCTCCCAGTCCTGTAAGGTCTGCAAATTGGTCTGCGGTTTTACTGAGCCGGATTCCCGAAATGCCTATTACGCCAGTAAATACCACAAATAGAATTTCGCAGCAGATAGATCTATTTCTTTCTCCCCGTATTTTAAAAGAAATTTAATAATAAACGTCTAAACAATAAAAATATGGAATAATAGCTGCTATCCCTGAAAATAAAAAAGTAAATTTACAGAAGCTTTCTTTAAGTGATTACGTTAAGTTTTGTTAATCTTTTAGGATCTGTTCTTCAGGATCATTTCAATCTTATTGGATCATTTCAATCTTATTGGATCATTTTTATCTAATGGAGCGGGTTCATAACCTTATTTTAGACCTATTATGTGATTGCTACTGTCCGTATCAGGGATTTTAATCCTCTACCAGCTCTATTGCGTCTGTAGGGCAGACCTGTATACACTGTTCGCATTCTATGCAGTCTTCGGGACGTGCCACTACTGCCCTTTTTCCTTCTTCTATTTCTTCGGCATCAAATACATCAACCGGGCAAATATCATAACATTCAAGTGAACCAACGCACTTATTATAGTCAATTCTCGGGTGCATTTTTACCTCTCCCGGAGTTCAAGTTTATTATGAAATCTCTACTATTTTTCTGCTAAGTTCTGGCCGTTGTATCCTATTCGTATCCTGTTAATCCTGGTAGCTATTTAAATAAACTTTGAACTCAATCTTCGACAAGTTCAATAGCATCTACCGGACAGGCTTCCACACATTGTTCACATTCTATGCAGTTTTCCGGGCGGGCTACGACTGCCTTTTTTACCTTATCTATTTCGTCAATATCGAAAACTTCTGCAGGGCAGACTTCGTAACAGGCGAGAGCCCCATTACATCTGTGGTAATCAATTACAGGATGCATGCTATCTCCATTTGTCAAGCTTACTACCTTGATAATTCTTAATTTAAAAATTCTTAATTTAAAAATTCTTAATTTAAAAATTCTTAATTTGAACAGTTAATTTCTATAATCTAATTGCGATGATTTAATTCATTAGCCTCAAATAGCAGGTCTTAACTGATTGCAGGTCTTAACCGATTGCAGGTCTGAATCGATCAAGGGTTCATTCAATTTTAATATCGACCGTTTCTGTAGCTTCCCTGTAAGGTACTTTTACATAGAGTTTCCCATCAGCATATCTTGCAACGGCTTTCTCAGGGACCACTGCGCAACAGAATGCATAGGTCCCCACATATTCTACCCCGGTTTCTTCTCTTTTTGCTCTTATGAAAAAGCCGTCTTCTACCATCTTCAATTCTATATTTTCTTTATTTACTCCAACCATATCGATCTCGATATACAGATTTCCTTCGTCATCGGAACACGAAAGTATATCAGGTGACATTTTCACCATTGCCATAACTATACCCCCCAGTATTTTTAAGCAATATTTTATATAAAATAACTCAATTAGAAAGCAAATCCAGATAATAATAGCGGGATCGCTTTATTTATATTTTATGAGCAATAACTGCCTCTTAAAGTTTTCTGCTTTCTCTTGTTACTGAATTCTTTCTCACGAAGCCCCAACACATCTTTGCGGGTTTTTACGTACTCCATTCTTCTCAATATCTTTTTACTGCCAGAGTCCTCTATTTTTATCGATAAAACCGCGCTGGACTTCTATTTTCGAAGCCGTATAAATCAGTGCTGCAGGATGGTAAAGTTTCAGGATCGTTCTACCTCCATGTTCTACAGGGGCCCCCCACTCCAGTTTTTTCTCCGGGCAGTATGATTTCTCAGCCGTATTGCCAAGGAGAATTATAATTTTAGGGTTAAGCAGGGCTATCTGGGCAATAAGAAAGGGTTTGCAGCATTCGATTTCGTGCACTTTAGGCTTTCTGTTTTCCGGAGGGCGGCATTTGACGGTATTTGTTACGAACCAGTCTTCTTCCGAAAGCTCCATATATTCGATCATTTTATCCAGCTGTTTTCCTGCCCTTCCATAGAAAGGGATCCCTGATTTGTTTTCGGAGTCTCCGGGAGCTTCACCTATAAAGAACACCTTTGGGTTACACGACCCTTTTCCTATCACTCTTTTTATTGCACTTTTATGGAGAGGACACCTTATGCAGGCTATCGCCTCCCTTGCGACAGTGTCGTATCCTGCCGCAACCATTTTCCGGACCCTCTCTTCGCGGTTTCCGCAGTTCTCTTCCTCTGCTGCCATAGTAATACCTCTTTAGCTTACTCTGTTCCCCTGATAATGTAATCCTTTTACATTACTTTTGTTTTTAGCATTACTTTTTTCCTTACATAATTTTTAGTGCAGTTCTCGAGCATAACTTTTTAAAAAACTGGATATCCATTGGGCGTTATTTTTTTACTATGCAGACGTCTTTTCCCTCCGAATTAACCGATTTTTTTCCCGGTTTTATTGTCTTTTTTTCCTGTTTTTGATATAAAAATAGTAATCTCTTAAGATGTGAATAGGGACAAACTTATTTATGGAAAAAATTCCATGACAAAGATAACCAATTGTGAAAAAATAAGATTCTCTAAAATTTTATCACTTAGGCTTTATTCTCTTATATATATAAAATTTTGTTTACAAAGGTGTGCTGAGGGTAATGACTTCCAGAAACTTTCTTACAATTGATGACTTTGACATACGCGGAAAGACAATCCTTTTAAGGGTCGACATGAACTCTCCTATGGACACCCAGGGTCACATTCTGGATGATATGAGGATCAGGAGTCACATTGCGACTCTTAAGGACCTCGAAAGCGCAAAAGTCGTTGTGCTTGCTCACCAGAGCAGACCAGGGAAAAAAGATTTCACTACGATGAAACCTCACGCCCACCTGCTGTCCAAATATCTGGGCAGGCAAGTTACTTATGTCGATGATATTTTCGGGACCTTTGCAAAAACCCAGATAGCTTCTATGGAAGATGGGGATGTTATTATGCTCGAAAATGTCCGGTTTTACTCGGAAGAAAGCCTGGAAAGAACGCCAGCTGAACAGGCAAATACATATATGGTCAAGAAACTGTCACCTTTTGTCGATATTTTCCTCAATGACGCGTTTGCGGTGTCTCACAGGTCTCACCTTTCTGTTGTGGGCTTTACCGAGATCCTACCTTCGGGAGCCGGTAGAGTAATGGAAAAAGAGCTTATATCTCTGGACAGGGGTGTCAAAGGGGGAGAAAGGCCAAGCATTTTCGTTCTGGGCGGAGCAAAAGTGGACGATTCCCTCAGAGTGACGGAAAACGTTCTCACAAACGGAGGTGCTGACAGAGTGCTTCTTACGGGAGTGGTTGCAAACGTTGCTCTTGCTGCTGCCGGAGTAAACATCGGAAAAGCCAATCTGGATTTCATCAAATCCCAGGGTTACGAGGGTCAGATCGAAAAAGCAAGAGGTTTGCTTGCTAAGTTCAAAGACAAAATTGGCCTTCCAAAGGACGTAGCTTTAAACGACAATAAAAAACGCGTTGAAGTGCCCATCTCCGAGCTTAATTCCGACTCTCTGCCTATCAATGATATCGGGCTCGAAACTATTGTTGATTATACAAATGAGATCCAGAATTCCAAAACTGTTGTCCTGAACGGTCCTGCTGGGGTTTCCGAAATTGATGATTTTGCCCTCGGGACACATGAAATTATAAAAGCTGCCATTAAATCAGACTTCTCAATCATCGGCGGTGGGCATATTTCGGTTGAAGTCGCACATCTCGGACTGGAACACCGCTTTTCACACATCAGCACAGGCGGAGGGGCGTGTATTGATTATCTTGCAGGAGAAAAACTGCCCGGAGTTGAGGCTTTAAAAGCTGCCTACAAGAAATATCAGGAAGCTAAAAAGCTTTAAAGGTTTGTTTCCTGCGGGTTCCGGCAATAAGAACGGCTTTTCTGCCTCACATCTTTGTCGGATTTTTTTAATTTTGCTTTAAAATATCTGTTATTTTTCTTATTTCTTTTTTTCTGTACTCAACTTTTTCCGTTTTTCAGCCCTTTTAATTTTCAAATTTTTTGATTTTTAATTTTTACTTTTTAATTTTTACTTTTTAATTTTTACTTTTTAATTTTTTATTTTTTGATTTCAACTCTTTTTCTATCTTTATTTTCCCTTTTTATGGATTTTTAAGTCGCTTCATTCCCGAAACTCTGAGCAATGCTAGAAACATACTTTAACCATCTCCAATAAACATAATGCTATGTCAGCTCAGAGGAAATGCCATAGGGACTATCATGTTAAAAGTGGTTAATGGTGGCTGATGTATTTGGTATCTACAGTTACAATATTAATTAGAAGATTAGAATTAAGAGACCAAAAATAATAGACCTAAGTTAGCAGATCTTAATTAACAGATCTTAATTAACAGGTTAATCAAGTTTACAGGTGTTGGTTCAAGCATGCTTACAGAAACAGAAGGTAAGGCTGCAATCGAGCTTGCAAGAAAAACCATTGAGACGCTTTTAACAGAGAACCGGGTTCTCAGAGCCCGGGATGCAGGCATAAATCTTCCACCGGTTTTCGGGGAGAAGAGGGGAGTTTTTGTTACACTGACAGAGGATGGGATGTTGAGGGGTTGTATAGGGCATCCTTATCCGGATTCTACGCTTGAGGAAGCTATTATCGATTCGGCAATCTCTGCGGCAGTGCGTGACCCTCGTTTTCCACCGGTTGGGGGAGAGGAGCTCAATAGTATTGTTGTTGAGGTTACCATACTTACCCAGCCTGAGAAAATCAATGCCCCTCCGGAAGAACTTCCGGATAAGGTAGAAATAGGCAAGCATGGGCTCATTGTAAAGCAGGGATACTGCCAGGGACTGCTGCTCCCTCAGGTTGCACCTGAAAACGAAATGGATTCCATAGATTTCCTTGGCCATACATGCATGAAAGCCGGCCTTTCTCCGGACGCCTGGGTTAAAGGAGCAGAAGTCTACTGTTTCGAAGGGCAGATTTTCAAGGAGAAGGAGCCTGGGGGCGAAGTCATGGAGGAAAAGTTTTGAGGCTTTTGAGCTTCTTATTTTAAAGCTTATGGAGATAAACGCAAATTTTTTTCTTCTTTCTTCTTTATTTTCGTTTAATATCTTTTCTTCTATTACTGTCTGCTATTCTTATTTACTCCTAACTCTTTTTCTATCCTATCTCCTATCTCTTTTATACTATCTCCTATTCTCTTTTATACTGTCTCCTATCATTTCTTTTCACCAATTCCTGAAAGGACGATTTCAACATCGTTTTATATTGTAAGATATTTGTTATTTTTTGGATATTATTCAATTTTAAATTAAGTTGAGCAAACATGGATACCTGTAATCTGCAGAAAAATGCATTTCCAAACCTTTTCGGCAATATAAACCCTGAACTCTATGTCCTCTCCCTTTCCAGGTTCTGCGAAGACCTGGGGTCAGGAATGCTGGTTGCACTGGTCCCTTTATATATCTCGAACCTTGGGGCATCTTTTCTTTCAGGGCTTCCCCTTGTTGCCAGAGCCGGGCTTGTAATGACGGTCTTCGGGCTCTTCAGTGCCCTTACACAGCCCCTGATGGGCAGGCTTTCTGACAGGCTTGACCGCAGGAGGCCGTTCATCATTTTCGGGCTTATAGGGTATACTTTCTTCTCTTTCTTTTATTCACAGGTAACTAGCTATGAACAGCTGCTCTTTATCAGGCTGCTGCAGGGGATTACTGTTGGTGCGACCATACCTGCGGTTATTGCAATGGTTACGCATATTTCTACCTCCGAGACCAGGGGAAAATCTGTGGGAATTTATACGACTATCCGGAGTGTTGCCTTTGGTCTTGGGCCTGTAGTCGGAGGAGCAATAGCCGGCTACTGGGGTTTTAATGCCGGATTTTACTTCTGCGCCATGCTTGGTGTCATAAGTCTGGTTCTCGTGACCTTTTTTGTAAAAGAGACCAGAAGCGCTCCTGAACCGGTATCCAGGCATAAGAGCAATAAAAAGAGCTATGCTTCAGTTTATTCCCTTGCAGGCGCCATGTTAATGATGATGGTGGGAATAATGATGGTTGTTGCCCTTATTCCCGAATATGAGGTCAGGCTTGAAGCGTCAGAATTTTCCCTCGGAGTTGCAGTCTCAGCTTACATTTTTGCAAGGTTGCTCTTTCAGGTCCCTCTCGGTAGCCTTTCTGACAGGATAGGCAGGAAGAAACTGATAGTTACCGGCCTTTTCCTGAGCGTCCCTCTGGTCGTAGGGATGGGCTACATAGCAAGTGTAGGCCAGCTTATTCTTTTCCGGGCTTTTCAGGGACTCCTGGTAGCTGCCATAGACACGCCTGCAATGGCACTTGCAGCCGATCTGTCGGACGGCTCTTCCTTAAGCTCAAGGCTCAGCATAATAACAACAGCACAGGCAGCAGGGATGGCTTTAGGTCCTATTTTCGGAGGCTTCCTTGCAGGATACGTAACTTTTGTAACACCTTTTTACGCCTGTGCCCTCCTGATGCTTCTTGCAGGCTTCGTAATAATCAAGAAAGTAGAAGAGCCGGGGAAAGTAACCGAACCCGTGAGTGCATAAGCCTTCAGAGCTAACGACTTGAAAAGGCTTGAATTTCTTTTCTCCCGCGCTTTTTAATGAAAAAGGTTAATGAAAAAGGTTAATGAAAAAAGTGGAGGTAAAAAGTGGAGGTAAAAAAGGGTGCCTGAAAGACATTTTTATGGAAAGAGTTATAGCGAGAGGTTTTTTAAGGTAATTCTACTCCCGCCTGCTGTCTTGATTTAATGAAATGGATTTAAATGCAGTTCCGAACTAAAAATAAACGGGCTTGCCAGGAAGGTTTGCCTGCAGGTTTGATAACCTGCAGGTTGTGCCGGCAAATCTGGTTTTTGTGGTCTTATAGGCTCTAGCGGTACAGGTTTTATCGGTTTTGCTGGTTTTATTGTTTTCATCGTTCTGGGTAATTAAGGCAGCAGTTACCTTAGTAATGATCTATTCTGTGGTAGCATCCAGATCATTCGATCTGAATTCTGCTTTCGGTTAAGGGCTTCGTTTTTGGGAGAGTAACTGTTAAGACGCCGTTTTTGAGCTGGGCAGTAGCCCCCTCTTCGGTTACGCCGCCGGGAAGAGGAATTTCACGGTAATAACGCATGGAAGACCTCTCTTTTCTGAGATATCCCTCTTTTTCTGTTTCCTCTTCTTTCTTTTTTTCTGCAGTTATTACAAGTAAATTGTCCCTAAGGTTCAGCTCAACATCTTCCCTATCAATTCCGGGCAGATCTGTTGTAACAATTATCTTGTTATCTTCTTCCGCGACATCAGTTAACGGAGATAAGGTCTCGCTTACGTACCTGTTTTCCAGTGCAGGAAATTCTCTCATCATCTGTTCCATATATTCCTGCATTCTCCTTATTTCGTCAAACGGGTCCCAGCTGTATACGTCACGGGATGGTCTCTTCACTGGCAGTTTCATGTACAAATTCCTCCTTAATCGAATTCAGGAAATCTCCTTTTCAGGCTCTGCCGACCTCTTCCGGATTTTCCTATTCAGCTTATTTTTATCTTTTTGTTTTATTGAGGTTGGTTACGGTTTTAATCTAATTTTTTAATTTAATCTGTAAGTGTTCTGGAGGTATTGTGGAACGATTTTTTTTCTTTTTTCCACAGGAAGCTGCCTGAAAGACATGGAAATCTTGCCAGGGGTAGAGAAGTTGAGAACGGGGTTTCTTTTTCTCAGTCCATGACTTGCAGGCAAGCCGGATGAAAGTTTCAGGCTCTCATCCACTTTCTCGTGGAGGGTAGGAATCTGTTTTTAAGGTGGTACAGGTTCACCTTTTGTCTGTTCACAGATCTTTGTTTCTTTGAGAGGGTAACTGACGGTCTTGCCTTACAGTTAGTATTTTATAGTTACTGTAAGGGAGTATCGTTGTTCAGTTACTAACATCTAGTTAGTATTCATTCTATTTATAGTTTTTGATTATTCTCCTGCACTCAGTTCTCTCAAAACATGACCTTCTTCAGGATAATCCTTTAATTGGCAGGCATAATGTCTTTTTTCACTTGTGGTGGTTTATGGCATTGAAGAATATTGAATAGCTCTCATTACTTCGAAGTTAAAAAATACTAATCATGATTAGTACTAGTCTTACCTAATATTCTCAATTACATCCTTGAATGCCGATCTACCTGATGCCAATCGACCGAAGAAAGTCTTATCACCTATACAGTAATGATATTGTTTTTCTGGATAAGGGTGCTGACTGGCGTTTTCAGGTCGGTTTTTAGCAGGTGGCTTTGAAAAAATGGTTTTTTGGAAAAACTGGAGCCCGTATTAGTCATCTTTTATGCGTCCTGTCGCGTTCGAAGAGTGGCCACTCCGTGAAATCACAAAAAAGAAAGGGAAATTGAGGCTCTTTAAGCAAGAGGCTGAATTCACAGAAGCAGGCACGTATAACTACTACTGCTCAATTGACTCCTGTATAAAAACTGGTATCATGGTGAAATAAAGGCTTGGAAAGGCTGGATAAATGGATACGAGAAAAGATTATCACTGCAACTCACTAAAAATGGCTTTTATATAAGCTTAATAATGAGAGCCTTACTTAAGCTTCTCCCTTTAGTTTTTTCTTTTGTTTCCGTTTCTCCATTTCTTCGTTTTTTCTCTTCTCTGTTAATTCCCGACTATCTACTAATTTTTTCTTTCTCTCTTTAAGTTCCTCTATTTCCTTATCGAACGCGTTTGTCAGGTACTCTTTTTCACTCTTACTGGTTGCTGTCCTTAGCGATTCTTCTTTCTTTTTTTCAGCAAATTCTATTGCCCTGTCGAATTTTTTTTCTGGCTCTTTAATTTCCCTGGTCACCAAGTTATGAACCTCTATAAAATTATGTGTACAGATAAATGATTATTAAACAGTCTAATCTTATAAAAAGTTTCATCTTTCTTCAATCAATTCTTAGAGTTTTTTTAGTTTTTTAAATGATTTGGTACAATTCGGGCTTTTTAAGTTATTTTAAAGTAAGAAATGAAAAATAGGGAGGAAGAAAATGAGAGAAGAATTCGGCAAAAGATTAATCAGGTAGTGAAAAAAATCGCGACAATAATTAATTTTTCAGGCACGCATTCAATCTATTTTCCTGATAAAAGAAAGAAAGTTCTCTCTTAATCTTTCTCTAGTGGAGTCAGAAAGGCCTTCGAGCTTATCAAGGGCCTTCAGTGCCTGTTGAAAATAGTATTTTGAAAGGGAAGGGTCTATTTCAAGGTAGGTTGCTCCCATGATAACGTAAAGGTAAAGGAAATTCTCGTACTTCTCGGTGAGTCTGCTATAAAGTTCCTGAATCCTGGAAAATTCTCTTTTATCTGCCAGTTCGGATATGTAAAATCCTGCGAGTTCGTAATATTCAGGGCCATTTTCAAGAAGGAAATCGAATTTTTCTGTATCGCTCATTGAAAGAAATTTGCTTTCAATTTCTTCCATTAGCTCTTCGTCAGTTAGTTCTGCTTCGGTTAATTCCTCTCCGGTTAATTCCTCTTCGGTTATTTTCCCTTCAGAGAGTTTGCCTTCAGTCCTTTCAGACAGTTCACTTTCAGTTAGTCCTTCACCAGATAGCTTTCCTCTTTCAGATTCTTTTTTTTCTTCTTTTCTTTCTGCGTCCTTATTTTCTTCTCGATACTCTTCAATATCTCCGTAATCTTCCCCATATTCTTCTACAAACTCGAAATAGTCTTTCTCTTCACCCTTCATGAGCATTAGATCTGCATGCTTACTTGAGAGCCCCATCTCAGCAGCAAGCTTTCTTATGCTTTTTTCATACTCTTCTTTTTCTTTTTTTGTGAAAAGGTCCATAACATACGCTACCCATTTTATGTATGCCTGCTCGTCTTCCATCCAGGACCTGTTATCAATAACATCAAGAACGTAGTCTATTACCAGCTTTAATTCGTGGTGGGTTATCGGTTTTTCTTCAAGGACACTAATCAAGCTCCTGATTATCTCTTTTTCAAGCTTCTGGTTAAAGAAAGAAATATTCTTACTGCAGTTTTTTCTGATATTTTTCAGTGCCAATATGGCCTCTTTATCCTTTGTTTTTCTGTCAAACTCATAGAAATACCTGGCAATTGCGTACTCGACCATACCGATGTACTCAGCGTATTCATATTCCCTGCCCAGAAGGCTTTTTATTTTCTTTACTTCCGGAGTATCGGGTAAAAGATGCCGGAAAAGCGACTCTTCCCCTTCTTTAATAGACATATCCCCAGTTTCGTGATTCATGTCTTCTCTCCTTTAATCCCTGCCCTTTTTACATTTTTTCCTTTCTTTCTCTTTTTTCCTCTTTTCTCTTTTATTTTGCTCTCTTATTTCCTCTCTTATTTCCCTCTCTTTTCCTTTCTTCTATTTCCTGATGTTCCAGCTATGTCAATAAATCCGCTTAAAATTGTGATACACTTCAGTATCTCAAAGTTAAACCAGTGTTAGAGTCATGAAATTTAAGGTCGGAAAGCCCCCAATCCATCAAAATCTGCACACAGCCGGTATATTCGTCAACCTCTTCCCGGTTTGCTCTAAACCCGTTCTTTTCATAAAAGATAATAGCTTTTTTATTATCCCTGTAAACCTTAAGGGAGAGGTGCCCCTTCAAAGTTTTTGCGTATTCGAGAAGTGCCTTTCCAATTCTTTTCCCCTGCGCTTCGGGAGCTACAAAAATGGCACATATATTTCTTCCTGAGAGTGAAATAAAGCCCCTAATCTTTCCTTCCTGCTCAAATACATAATTTTCTGCAAAAGGCAGGTATTTTTCTTTCATTGCAGGTTTATACGAAGTCCAGAAAGAAGATGGTACAAAGGAATGGGCAATCACTGAAGCATCGTACCAGATCTTCACCATCTCATCAAAATCCGCTTCCGTGCAGGTTCTTATCATTTGTCTCATTCCTTCTTTTACTTGAATAATTTCTCCTAGGATTATTTTATTGATTAAAAATTAAAATTATGCTCTTATATATTGAATGATATAATCTATCGTTAAATAAGTTATTGAAAAGCGCTTGATAGGATCTGCGGCAGGTTTACAGAAAAGAATAGACCGAAGAATGGTTCGGCCGAAAAAAGGGCTTTAAAGATAAATTGTCCGAATCAAAAAAGAAAATCGGATAATTTCTTTATTTTTTAATCTGACTCAATCTGTCTGATCAAGTCGTTTGCATATCTTTCGGATATTTCCATCTGCGGGCTGCAGGGAACAACCTTCACAAGTTTCCCGAACTGGGTTACATACATTTCGGGCCCGTGTGAAGTTTTCACCTTTGTAAAGGTGTATCCCTTTGTAAAGGTCATTATCTTAACCTCCTGTACTTAAATATGTCTGCTCTCTCATATAAGCATTTTTAAATTTAACGATCATTGCATTTTAGGGATGAAGCTATTGAATTATTTTAAATATTTATCTCATTTGGGAGATAATTTATATTCTTTGGAAAAAGATATTTAATAAGTCCCTTGAGCAAAAAGGTTATTTTTAAGACTTGATTAACAGTTTTTGTCTCTTCTCATTTTTTTTAAGCAACAGGTAATTCGCAATAGAGAGAAGAGATCGACCCTTTATAATGAATGGGATATATAAACAGAATGATAGAAAATGAGACAAAATCAGACAAAATTAAACAAAATGAGACAAACAGGACATGAGTTAAAATTATATCCTCTGCCGTAAAATAAATATTTAAAAAAAGTTATCGGAACTTTTCCAGCACTTTTAGCAGTTCTTCTTCATCTCTTGCCAGGGAAACGATAGACATTTCTACCATCAGGTTCACAATTCCGTCAGAAAGTTCCCTGAAATCAGTCCTGAGCCCTATAACAGGTTTCCCTTTTGCGTAGGCGTAACCTATTTCCCATGCTGTTCCGGAATCCACATCAACACCGTCAAGAATTGCGACAACAAGGTCAGAGGCGTCCACGCCCTCCACGCACTTTATGAATATACATTCCTGATTCTGTCTCTCGCGTTCATCTGCCGCGTCCTCCGCATCTTCCTGGGGTAAAAAAACGGAATGACCATTATTGAGCAGGATATCTTTCAGTTTCTGGTTGTATTCGATTTCGGCACGCGTGAAGAGGGGGCCTGCAAGATAGATTTTTTTTTTGCTCAAATTATTTTTCCTCCTGTTACTCCGGAAGTCGGGACCTATAAGAATTTTCTTGCAGTAAAAAGGGTTGATAAAGGTAAAATAGTTTACCTTATATTATAATTTCTCCATAAATATCTTTTTAATTGTGGTATTCGAGTATATCCCGAATCTTCTGGAATAATCTTATATATTTAGAAATTTAAACTTTACTGTATTAACATTACTTGGATGACTTTTCTATTTTGGGGGTAACATGAAAGTCAAAAGTCTCTTTTTATCTAAGAGCTCAGATGTAAAAGGAATTGCTCCTGTCATCGGAACTGCGGTCACAATATTCATTGTTTTCATTCTTGCAGGCCTTGTTTCTTCAGTTTTTTTCGAGGGCTATGGGGATTCCCCCAATAAAAAATCGCCAGCAGCAAAGCTCCAAATTTTTTTTACCGAAGATGGGAATTCTCTCAGGTTTGAACACAACGGAGGGGATCAGCTCTTTTTTGATAGTTCTTCAATATCGGTTATCATGGATGTTAATGACGTGTCGTACCCGCTTAATGCCTCTGTCCTTGGTACCCTCGAAGCCGGAAAAAACGGAATCCTTGACCTTAATAAGAGCGAGCTGCCTGCAATGGAACTGAAGCCAGAGGATTCGGTTTTTGTAAAGGTCGTGGACCCCGAGAGTGGTGGTCTTGTCGCAAAACGAGAACTTGAGATCAAAGGGCAGATATATGTGATTCCTGAATGAGCCCGAATAACCCTTATAGGCGCGTTCTTCTGAACACCGGTAACCTTTAGAGCTCTCTCTGTTTTTTTCGATAACAAGCTTAATTATCTTGTATTGACATTACACTGGCAGTGAATACCCATGATCAAGGCAGGAATTATAGGAGCTTCCGGATATACAGGAGGAGAACTCCTGCGCTTACTTGTAAGCCATCCAGATGTCAGGCTTGAACTGGCAACTTCCCGGAGTCTCGCAGGCAGACCCGTAGCAGGTACCCACAGGCACCTTACAGGTTTTCTGGACTTAGAGTACGAAAACCCGGGGCTTGAAGAAATCAGGGAGCGCTGCGATGTAGTGTTTTTGGCGGTGCCCCACGGGACTGGTATGAACTATGTACCCAAACTGCTCGACGGCAGTACAAAGGTGATCGATCTCAGCGCAGATTACAGACTTGATATCCCGGTATTTGAGAAAATATATGGAATGAAGCACAGCGACCCGAGGAATGCAGTATACGGACTGGTAGAACTTCACCCCGAAGCTGCAAAAGAAGATTTCATTGCAAATCCCGGTTGTTTCCCTACGGGTGCATCTCTTGCAGCAGCTCCTCTTGCGGCAGCAGGGCTGATAGATATTGCAGTCTTTGATTCCAAAACAGGAATTTCAGGGGCCGGAATTTCACCAACAGAATCCTCTCATTACCCAAACCTCGCAGAAAATATCATTCCCTATAAGCTTACAGCCCACAGGCATAGAGCTGAGATAGTACAGGAACTTACCAGGCTGGACGGAAAACTGAAAAATATCAGTTTCACTCCTCACGTGATCCCATCCATCAGGGGGATCTTTACAACTGCTCATCTCTTTACGAAAGAACCTCTTTCGACTGAGGATGTTCAAGGAATTTACGAGGAGTTTTACAGAGACAGGCCTTTTGTCCGGCTTCCAGGAGGAGTGCCTTCCCTTACCGCTATAAGGGGCTCTAATTTCTGTGATATCGGTTTTGAGGCTGACAAAGAGAATAACAGGGTTGTAGTGCTTTCAGCAATAGACAACCTTGTTAAAGGCGCATCAGGGCAGGCTATCCAGAATATGAACCTCATGTTCGGGCTGTCTGAGACTCGCGGGCTCTGGCTGCCTGCCGCAGCACCGTAAATGCGGAGAAGAATAGTAAAGCAGGCGAGAACATATAACTGGTGACGGATTAAAATAAAGAATGTAATTTATCCTGGGGTAGTCCGATGAAAGTAAAAGATGTCATGAACCCTGATGTTGTCTTCTGTAAGCCTGAAGACACTGTCCGGGAAGCTGCAAAGATCCTTAAGGAAAACAACATCAGTGGAGCTCCTATCCTTGAGGATGGACAGCTGGTAGGGATAGTAAGTGAGGGTGACCTGCTTGAACTGCTGGTAATTCCAGAAAAGGGAAACCTCTGGCTTCCGAGTCCTTTTGAAGTTATAGAGGTTCCCATCAGGGAACTCCTCAGCTGGGAAGAAACAAAAAAGATGCTTTCTGATGTAGGTTCTACAAAGGTGGAAGAGATAATGACAAAAGACGTGTACACGATCTCTTCTGAGGCATCAGTTGAAGAAGCTTCCGAACTTATGGTCAGGCACAGGATCAACAGGCTTCCTGTAATTGAGAATGACCGCGTTGTTGGTATTGTCACTCGCGGAGACATTATAGAAGGTCTTGCAAAACTTTGAGTCAAAGGAGAGTTTTCATGAAGCAAATAGAGGGTGGAATTTGTGCAGTAAGGGGCGTATCTGCATACGGGATAAAACCCGGAAAAATGGGGATAGCTATTATTCGTGCGGAAGGCCCTGCAGCGGGTGTTTTTACAAAAAATAAGGTCACTGCAGCTCCTGTTATCCTTTCCAAAGGAGTGATTGAAACTCAGCACCGGCTTTCTGCCGTCATCGCAAACAGTGGAAATGCCAATGCCTTTACAGGGGACGATGGCTTTCTGGATGCAATGGAAATGGCACTCGCGCTTTCCCAGAACCTTGGCATAGATGCCAAAACTATCGGAGTTGCCTCAACAGGTGTGATTGGCAGAAGGCTTAATGTCTCTTTTATAAGGGAACACCTTCCGGAGGTTATCAAAGGGCTGGGTAATTCCCCTGAATGCAGTCAGGCAGCTGCAAAGGCTATTATGACCACGGACAAAGCCTTAAAAGAATCTGCTATCGAGCTCGACTGCGGAGTAAGGATCGGGGCAATTGCAAAAGGCTCTGGAATGATCGAGCCAAACATGGGGACCATGCTCTGCTTTGCGTATACTGATGCAAAAGTGCCTGCGGATGTCCTGGATGCTGCTTTGAGGAGAGCTGTTGATAAAACCTTCAATATGGTCGTTGTCGACGGCGACACAAGCACGAATGATATGGTGCTTTTCACTTCCACCTGCAAGTCTGGAATCAAACCCTGTCTTGAATGCCTCGACGAGTTTGAAGAAGGGCTGATTTGCGTGTTTACCGACCTTGCGAAAAAAATGGCGAAAGATGGGGAAGGAGCCACCAAACTTATAGAAGCAAGAATTACAGGCGCAAAGACACATGAGGATGCCAAACGCGTTGCTAAAGCTATTGTCCGTTCCCCTCTGGTCAAATCTGCCATTTTCGGGAAAGACCCTAACTGGGGTAGGGTTGTTGCAGCTGCAGGATACTCGGGAGCTGAGCTTGAGCAGGAAAGGCTGTCTCTGTCTTTCTCTGGAGGAGGAGAAGATGTCGAGCTTGTTAAATCCGGTGAAGTCTCCACAGCTTCTGATCTTGCGCTCCTGAAGAAAATAATGGCAAATGAAGAAATCGTCATCACTCTTGACCTTGCAATGGGAGAAGAGTCCGCAACTGCCTGGGGATGCGACCTGACTTATGATTATGTCAGGATTAATGCCGAATATACAACATAATTCGAATAACCTGCAGTATCAAATGTAGAGATATCAAATGTAAATATATCAAATGTAAATATATCAAATGTAGAGATATCAAATGTAGAGATATCAAATGTAAAGTATCAGCATGTTCCAATGCCGTGATACATGCACTTGATGCCAGTATATTCTTAAAGGTCAATATTACTTTTGACTGGTTATACCTTAATACTGGTCACTGAAGCCCGTTATGGGATTAAGACAGCTGGCATCAAATAGACCTGACATGCCATCAGGTCTCCAATCTGCGCAAAGTTAAATAAAATAAACGTAGAATGGGAAATAGAGGAAATCTAGCAGGATATCTCCGATACCCAAAAGTCGGTTTTATCCCGGTTATCTTTTCCTTTATTTCAGGTGAATTAATTTTTAGTTCTGGATATTTTATTCCCAGGGGGTTTACGTAAGTGGACATGGAAGAATGGGAACAGCGCCATAAAGAAGCTTTTTACGATGCAAAAGAAGCCCTTCCTTATCTGGATGGGATGTTTGTAGCTTATAACAGTAATATCGATGCTATCAGACATCTGACTGAAGAAGATCTGTCAAAGCTGATCGGGCTTTTCGACGAGGCTGAAATTCAGAGCAGAGTTGCGATATATCCGAGAGAAATTACCGAACCTGTAGATTTTGTTGCCCGCCTACTGATCTCTATGCGGGAAGGAAAAGCCGCAGAAGTACCTGCATATACCGAAGATATCCATAAATGGCTGAAAGAACACCTGGGCTTTGATTATGCGCGCATGGGCGGCCAGGCAGGGATTATTTCAAACCTTCTTGCCAGGTTAGACTTGAAAAAAGTGGTAGCTTATGTTCCCTGGCTTTCCGAAGAACAGGCAGAATACTTTGCAGATAACGGTAACATCCTGCACCCTAAATTAGAAAAAGGGCAGGTTCTCCTCAAGCCGCCGGCAGAAGCTTTTAAACCCGGAACGGGGTCAAAAGTCAACTGGATACTTGAGTTCTCCAAAGACCTTAAAGTGACCTGCGCAGGGAGCACTTTCAAAGTACCCAGAGATAACCGTTTGATTATCTCTTCCCGTCCCAAATGGATCCGCCTGGATATGGACAGGGAGATTTATGACCAGCTTGATGTCCTTTTCCCGATTGACGGGGCAATGCTTTCCGGTTATCAGATGATAAAGGAAGAATATGAGGACGGTTCTACCTACCAGGACTATGTTGAACATTCCGTAAAGGTTATTGAAAAACTTAAGTCCCTTAACCCTGACCTCCGCATACATGTCGAACTTACATCCATCCAGAACCGGCTAATAAGAAAGACTATTCTGACAGATATTGTCGCAAGACATGTCCACTCCCTGGGCCTTGACACCGTGGAAGTAGCAAATGCTCTTAACGTGCTCGGATATGAGGAACTTTCGTATTCCGTGATCCGAAAAGGAGAAAATGGAATTATGTCCCTTTACCAGGGTGCTGTCCAGTTAATGAAGGACCTCAAACTTGAAAGGGTACATGTTCATTCTCTTGGCTTTTACATCTGCATCCTGGCAAAAGGTCATCCTTTGACCCTGAATGAACAAAGAGACGCCCTTCTCTTTTCCTCTGTTCTGGCAGCCGCTCAGGCGCTTAACGGAAAGATCGAAAGCCTGACAGAAGCTGAAGCCGGTCTGGAGGTACCTGTCTCGGCTAAAGGGTTAGAAGATCTTGAAAATTTCCAGTTATACTGTACTGGCAGGAAACTCTGCACCCCGGATGAATTCGAGTACGGCTATATATATGGGCCTGACCATGATGCTATTTTGATCCCTTCTAAAGTGGTTGAGAGGCCAAAAGCTACAGTGGGCATAGGGGATACGATTTCTGCAGGAGCTTTTGCTGCCATGCTTGCAAGAATGAAACAGAGGCAGGCAGGGAAATAAGTTATTTGAAAATTAAAAAGCTGCTTAAATAAAACTGCTTAATTAAAACTGTTTGAATAAAGCTGTTTGGTAAGTCGTTTAAATAAAGTTGTTCGAATACAGGAACCGATCAAATGAATATACTTTGCGGTTATAACGTAAACATAGATTCTGTTTACAGGATAAGCGGAGCTGAGGTTTCGGAGCTGCTGAAGATTTTTGAGAGTACGGATATCCTTGAAAAAATAAAAAATCCTCCCGGAAAAATTCACTTCGAATCCGATTTTGTGGCAGGGCTAGTCTATTGCATGAAAAACGGCTATGGAGCCGAATGGCTTGTTTTTGAACAGGCTGTCTTTAAGTTCCTGAGGGACCGCTATTTCGAAAAATCTCTTGTAAGGATGGGCGGAAATGCAGGAATTATGGCAAATGCCCTTTCCGAAATAGGAGCTTCTAGAGTAGTGCCCAATGTTGCAGTCCCTTCAAAGACCCAGCTTTCTTTGTTTTCTAAAAAAGCAATATATTTCCCGGCTGCCCTTCTTCAGACCGAGCTAAAAACAGGATATAATCCGGAGTCAAAATCCGAGAATAACGCATTCGCTTCTTTCAGCAGTCAGGACCCAATACATTTTGTTTTTGATTTTTCTGAGGGTGAAATCTTTTCCCTTTACGGGACAGAAATCAGGGTTCCCAGAGAAAACCGTTTTATAGCGACCTGTGATCACTTGAATTTCAGGCTCTTTACCAGTTATGCTTTTAATAATTATGCCCTGAATCGCGCAGGAGAAATGGATGGTGCACTCATATCGGGTTTCCATCTGCTCCTTGAGACATATCCTGATGGCAGCTCATATAAAGAAGTCCTTGAGAATTCTCTTTCCCAGCTTAAAACCTGGAAGGCAGAAAATGATAAGCTCAAGATCCATGTAGAGTTCGGGCATTTTGCAAGCAGAGAAATTGCAAATTCGGTATTTTCAAAATTTTCAGGAATTTCAGACAGCATTGGAATGAATGAAGATGAACTTTCAATGTTTAATAAGCTTCATGGAATCCCTGCTGAAGGGCTTTTAAGAATGGAAGCCGAATCTATAGGAAAAGCAACCTGTAAACTTGCTTCCCTGAGCGGGCTTGGGAAACTTTTCATTCACACAAGGGAGTTTGTCCTTGTTGCCTTTAAACCGGATCTCGGAATTTCTCACAGGTCCGAATTTTTGGAAAATCTGAATGGAAGAATACATGATTACAGAGAAAACCCGTCCATCTTAAAAGCAGCTGAAAAAAGCCTTGAAGCCATAAGTTTCGGGCTCAGGTGTGCAGGCGCATATGCATCTTCGGGCAGGCTCGAAGGGCGTGAATTTGTAGAAAAAGAGGCTTTAAAACTTCAGGAGAGCAGGTTTGGCAGGGAGCAGTTGCAGTCTTTCCTGAAAGCTTTTGATGGTGCGGCCTGTGGGAGGGGCGCTTTTGCGTTAATGGGTGGCTATCTTCTCTGCATCATACCTACGCTGCTCTGCAAATCCCCCATAACAACCGTAGGACTGGGGGATACGTTAACCGCGGGAACTTTTTTGAGGGGGCTTGAATTGGATGTACAGGCTTGAACCTGACCTTTTTAACCTTAATTATACGCTTGACTGCGGTCAGGTTTTCCGCTGGGAAAAGGAAGGAGACTGGTGGACAGGGGTCGTAGGGTGCAATGTAATCCGGCTTTCACAGGAAGAAGAAAGTGGAAGCCTGCTAATAGATTCAAAACTTCCACCTGAATTTTTCGCATATTATTTTCGCCTAGGTGATGACCTTCCTTCCATTTATGAGAGCATCAACAGGGATCTTTTGATCGACAGGGCAATAAACAAATACAGAGGCCTTCGTCTGATTCGGCAGGACCCCTGGGAATGCCTGATTTCTTATATGCTCGCCACGGCTTCGAGCATCCCTACAATCCAGAAAAGGATTTGCCTTCTGAGCCGATTTTTCGGACAGGAGCTCGAAGATGGATATTTCAGCTTTCCGGACGCCGAAACTCTTGCAAACGCCGACATGCCCCTGCTTGATAAGTGCAAGCTTGGCTTCAGGGCAGAGCGCATAAAAACAGCAGCAGAAGAGGTATGTTCCGGAGAACTGAATTTTGATGCCCTTTTCCGCCTTGAATATAAATATGCCAGAGAACGCCTTATGAGGCTCCGCGGTATAGGCGAAAAGGTTGCGGACTGTGTCCTCCTTTTTGCCTTTGAGAAAATGGAAGCCTTCCCTGTAGATACCCATGTCAGGCAGATAATTCAGCATTACCATATCGATGATAGTTTCTTTGAGACCTGCACAAACCTGAGCTGTATGGGTGAATGGGGCAGAGAGTACTTTGGTCAATATTGTGGGTATGCCCAGGAATATCTTTATTACCAGAAAAGAGTTGAGGGGTTTATTCCTCTCTATTAACCGTTTTTTAACGGTCTGCCTTTGCCCGTATCTATTTTACACCCATTTCCTCAAAAAAACCCTGAAATCCTGATCTTTCAGCCTGCAAATCTCTGTGTCTTCAAGGACTTCAAAACCTTTGCTCACACTCTGATGTACCTGTTTTCCGAGGGAGGAATTCAGAAGCCGGTCTTCAAGAAGCCCTTTTGCGGTTGTATATTTTCGCTGGACTTCAAATATGTATTTCCCGTTTTCGATATAGCCTCCGAAAACATTTTCATCTCCTTCATATTTGCCTTTGAACTTTTGAGCATGCTCCCTTACCCATACCGGAGGGCCGATTCGTTTTTTTACGTTGGGAAGAGCGGCTGAAATAAGTTCCAGCATGACTACGGTTTCGGTTTTTCCTGACCAGACTCCGGTTTTGATTAATGAAAAATCATACTCTGTTATAAGGGACGCTGCAGCCTGCTCCATTTTATAGAGCTGCGGATAGAGAACATCGTCCACAACATCAGGGGTCTCGAAAACAATAGCAAGCTGTGAGCTTTTCCGGCTTTCAAGTATTTCAAGAAATTCTTTATCCTCTACGGGCAGGGGACGGGAAGGGAAAAAGAATTTAAGTTCCGGACTTTTCAGAAATTCGCGGCAGTGGTCTATGAACATGCAAAATTTGTCAAGGGAAAGAGCTGCTGCAACGTTCCGCCTTGGATCTGTCGGGTCTACAATTACAAGGGGTTCGGTATGTTCCAGCTCTGAATGCTGCATAATATCTATTTTCTGCCCTGGCTTCCAGGAAGATGCTGCTTTCACGGTTTTTTCAAAAGAGCCATAGTAAATAATAAGGAGCTCTGTGAGGTAGCCTGAAAATCCCTGTGTTTTTAGTTCCGAGCCGTAGACTCCGCCTCCACGCATAAACTGCTTCATTAGCAGGACGTCTTCTTCCCTCCCTTCTATGCGGGTTTTTACGAATTCATTATGAAATGGTGTCCTGTCCACCGCGGATTTAAGCTGGCAGGCCGAAGCGACCCGAAAGCAGGGGACAAGGTCAACGTCAAAGCCTTTGTATATAATATTCAGATAAGGGTGTTCAGCGTGGCGGTCTTCGG
>OBLN01000174.1_pt1 | contig 24066 bp, 19 predicted proteins | sample 1519301 | NCBI WGS metagenome assembly OBLN01 (sample SAMEA2452533, study PRJEB22499) | sediment metagenome | reverse complement strand
AGGTTTACATGGTTTAGTCAAACCAAATTTAACAAAGTTTAGCCTTTCGTAACAGAGAGAAACGCCGTCTTAAGAGGCGAAAAATGATTAAATAAACAGACTTATAAGATTTTGTATTAGAGCAGAGAAACGAACAGGCAGATTCCTTCACAGGATTCTGCCTGTCAGAAGACATTTACTGATAATGAACAGAATCAGCGTGCGCAGAGGTAGAGATTAACCTTTTTTGTCTCATATTCAACAGAGCAGTTATAGCCATACTCCGTTTCAACCTCATCCACATGGTTCTCAGAAGTTATAACAAAGAGTTCCGGTCTTTCTGCAAAAAAACTCACCGCATCTTTTTGGTCTCTAATATAGTATTTTTTGTATTCCTCATCCTTTTCAAACTGGATCTCACGCTCACGGGAAATAATCATCGGGACAATTTCCTGACGGTAAAAACTGACAGAAGGCAGGAAAGCCTTATAGCAGACAGTTTCAAGCTTTTTTCCGTATTTCTCTGTCATGGATGCAGCAGAAAGCAGCCTGAAGCCCTTGCTGTCCTCCTCCATTTTGGGTCCCACAACATATAAGGGAACGCTGATCACAAGCACAGTCCATGCGGAGGCTATCACAAAACCTCTGCCGAATCTATAGCCACCGAGAATAGTGATATAAACTGCTGCCGCCAACAGAGTTGTCATCATCAGTAACAGCCTGTAAGGAATCAGAAAATCGAGCACATAGGCTGCAACAGCCGGGGCCATTATAAAAACAGCCATATATAAATGCCCGAAAAATAAAGGCACATGGGAACGGAAACGCATCACAGCAGATACGGCAAGTATGCCTAAAAGCGGGCTGAACGGCACAAGATATGACGCCAGCTTGCTTGCTGAAAACTGAAATACCGCAAAAGGAAGCAGAAAAAACAGCCAGAGCGAGTAGCGTCCGGCGAATCTTTCACTTACCATGCCGTAAAGGGAATAAACAAACATAGGAAACAGACCGAAAAGCACAGCGGGATAAAAATACCACGGTTCAGCACGGTTAAAAACCTCGGTAGTCATCCTGTCAACAAGCTGATAACCAATGAAATAAGAGACTATTCCGTCATAATTAAAGATAAGATAAATATACCATGGCAAACCAACCAGAAGGAATACTGCCAGTGAGGAAAAGAAAAATACCGGATTAAAAAGATTGCGGTAGTTTTTGTTGTAAACCGCAGCAGCGGAAGCCGGCAACACTGTGAACAGAATAACAATCGGTCCCTTGAGCATGAACCCAACACCGAGGAGCAAACCGAACAGCACACCCTCAAGAATGCCGTTTTCTCCTCCTGCCGCAGAAAACAAAACATAAAGAGCAATAATAATCACGGCAGTTATATAAATATCAATTGCAACCACTCTTGAAACAGAAAGGAATAACAGGCTTGAACCGGTGGCAAGGACTGCGCAGTCGGCTGTGTTATCGTCACGGGTGAGGAGGTAGGCAGTTTTTCTAGTGAATATAAGAGCCACAGCCGCAGCAATTATGCCGAAAAATCTTGCACCCAGACCGTTTATACCAAAAAGCTTCATACCGGCGGCTATCAGCCAATACACAACAGGAGGCTTGTGGAAATGAGTTATTCCGTTGAATTCAGGGATCATAAAATTCCCGTTCATCAGCATTTCACGGGCAATTTCAGCGTAACGCCCTTCCGTGGATTCAAACAGAGCCATGTGATAAGACGATATAAGTGCGAGAATTACATAAACTGCAATATAAAATAAATATCTGCGTTCCTTACGTTCACTAAGCAATGGAGTCTGACCTCTCTTTACGGATAAAGTACATATTTCTCAAATAAATAAGTATGCCTATAATCTGACCGGCTGTAAAAACAACATCATGAACCAGAACAGAGTACATAAGCAGAAGAACGCTCCCTGCCAGACTGAAATACCAGAATGCAGCGGGGATAACGCTTCTGCGAAGTTTTTCAGTGTAAAGCCACTGAACAAAAAACCTTAAAAAGAAAAAAAACTGACCGCTTATGCCTAATATATACAGCATCAGCAGATGGCTTGTTTCACGTTCGTGCCTGAAAGACGGAGCAAACCATGCCAAAGTACATGAAACACCTGTGTATATTATAACAAAAACTGCAGCAGAAAGGGTAAAAACAGACTTTTTTACCCCCTTTTCCAAAGCTATAAAGTAGAGATTTCTCAGATAAATGATAAAACCGGCAGACTGCCCGGCTATGAACACAGGATCTTTTACAATAACTGCGTAGGCAAGGAGTATGAAGCTCCCCGCCAGACTGAGATACCAGAAAGAAACAGGCATCACGCTTTTCTTCTCTTTTTCGGAAGAAAGCCACTGAACTATGAATCTTGAAAAGAATACGGCCTGACCGATTAATCCGGCAAAAATAACGGCATTTTCAAAGCTCATAGATGCAAGTACCGTTTTATTGAAATCATCATGAGACTCCTAACATAAATGTACAGATCATTCAATATTTTCTTAATTTATTTAAAAGGCTTTACAAATATATCTGCAATTATGCATACTTAACATGAAGATTTTATGAACAGGCACTAAATTCAGGGTACGCCATGCTTAACTTAAAGAAAAATATTTTTGCCAACATACTGCTTTCTGCTTCGGTTCCGGCTCTTATATTTATTGCCCTGGCCTTCGGAGAAAGCATAAGAGCAAAGGAAAAACTCGCTTTAAACGAATATTCAGGTGCCCTGAAAATTTCTGCCGTTTATTTTGAAAACTATCTCAAAGAACGTACCAACGATATAACCCTTCTCAGTGAAACTCCTGTAATCAAAAGCATGGACTGGAAAAAGATCAGCCCTTTTCTTCAGAATGAGCTTGGACGGCGCATAGGCAGGTACGATAATTTTATACTCGCCGGCGGTGAAACCAGCGGAGGAATATTCTATTCAACCGGACACGGCAACCCCCATAAAAAGGGACTTGTGAGTATTGATGATAAATCCCCGTACTCCGAACTGCTAACCCTTAAAGACAAGCAGTTCTGGCAAAGCACCGTAGTTGAAAATTCTGATCACAAAAGTGTCTACATATCTGTTCCCGAACAATTTTATTTTTCTGATACGCAGTATTTCGTAGCCGCCTCCACTATTATAGGCAATAGCGGCGGAACAGCCGGAATGTTCGGCGGAATAATAAGTATGGCGTCTTTCCGTAAAGATATGGCAGAGGATATTCTTCTTCCGTTGCTTCAGAAAAGTTCAGCAAATATATTGATAACCGACTCTGCCGGAAAAACAATATACGACAGCAGGGACGGACAGGACATTGATGTACAGAATGGAATTCAGCAGACAAGTCCTGATATACTCCCTTTTACCGGCAGAATGCTTAAGGAAAAATCAGGTATTTTAGCTTCGGATTATAACGGAACAGAATACCTTCTGTTTTTTGAGCGTATAGAAAACACAGGGTTTATAATGACAGTTTCTGTTCCATCAGCATCGGTCTTTTCTGCCGGAAAAGTGATACTCACAGAGGTAATTCCATCTGCTGCCGTTATTTTACTGAGCAGTTTCTTTATTTCGTTCCTGCTTTACAGAAGGCTTGAAAGAAAACTGGCTGATCTCGCAGAGGCAATAAGTCCTGAATCACTCAATCTTTCAGACAAATTCTCCGAAATGGAAAAAGAACCGGAGCTGGCGGGTCTTGCCCGCACAATAAAACAACTGACAGAAAAAAGCGCAGAGTCGCTGTACTCTGCCGAGGTTATATCCGGCGGAATAAACGGAATGGAATACTGGATAGGTGCCGAAGGTGACTTCAGGTTCATATCGTCCGGATGCAAAAACCTTACAGGTTATACAGAAGAGGAACTAAACAAAACCCCTGCTGTTCTGGACAGAATAATCTACGACACAGACACTGAAAAGTGGTTTACCCATAAATACGGCGCAGAAGCAGATAACCAACCCGTACGTTTGAGAATCAGAAAGAAAAACGGTAAAGTTATATGGGTGGAAAGCACTGTAAGACAAGTCAAAAACAAACAAGGACAGTCTGATGGCATAAGAGGCTCGATGGTAAACATAGACCGTTTTGTTACAGCGGAGAATATGTTTAATGAAAATGAACAGCTTTTCAGAAAAGTGTTCATAAAAAACACCGCTGTGATGATGCTGATTGATCCCGTCAGCGGGATAATACACGATATAAACAACGCCGCTGAAAAGTTCTACCAAACGGACAAAGACAAGCTTATAAACAAAAATATAATGGACTTTATCCATGGAAAAGATAAAGGATTTTCTTTCTCACTTGAGCGATTTATCCATCAGGGAACTGTAACTCAGGAACTGCCCGACGGCAGCGTGAGAGAAACTGAAATACACTCCACACTGCTTAAATTCAAAGAACATGTGCAACTATTCCTTATCATTTATGACATAACAAACAGAGTGGAACTCCAGAAGAAAATATCTGAAAGTGAACAGCTTTTCCGTGCGCTTTCGGAAAAAGTTCCTGTCGGCATAATTGTTTTCAGCGATAAAATACACTACGCTAACCCGATGGCATGTGAGATCTCCGGATTTTCTTTAAGGGAGCTGGAATCTGTGAGCTTGTGGGAGCTTGTTTCTGCGGAACAGCAGAGTATTGTCAAGAATTCCTGTTTCAGTGTAACAGGTTCAAAAGGATCCACAAAAAAGCTTCAGGATATACGCCTGAACCGCAGGGACGGTGTGCAGAAAAGCATCTTCATGACCCTGAGCGGCATAAACTACGAAGGCAGACAGGCTGCGCTTGCCACCTTTACGGATATTTCAGAGATAAAAGAGGTTCAGTACCAGCTTGAGCGCAAGATAGCTGCGGAAGTGGAGAAACACCGCCAGCAGGAGATAATGTTTATGTCGCAGTCCAGATTGGCCGCCATGGGCGAGATGCTCGGTTCAATCGCACACCAGTGGAGACAGCCGCTAAACACCATCGGGCTCTATGTTCAGGATCTGGAAGACGCATTTGAGCATAAGGAAATTAGCCCTGAATATGTCAGAGAAACTGTTCAGAAAACCATGCTCCAGATAAGCATGCTGTCTAAAACCATAGATGATTTCAGCGGATTTTACAAACCGATGGACGGCAGAACAATATTCAGCGCTGTTACCGCCGCAACAGACGCCGCAAGGCTGATATCCGGCAGGATAATGAGTGACGGAATCTCCTTAAGCCTTGTAACATCAGGCACTGACAGTAAAGTTTATACAGATATTCTCTCCGGAGTCCTCATTGAGGACAGCTCATTCCTTGTGCAGGGTTATCTCTCCGACTTTAAACAGGTAATACTCACTGCCCTGAAAAATTCAGCAGATTCAATAAACGAGCGCAGAAGCTCCGAAGCTCTGTTTGAACCTTCCATTACTATTGAAGCAGATAAAAATGACGCAGAAATAATCATACGTATAATAGACAATGGAACCGGGGTAGCCCCCGAAAACTCCGCCAAAGTTTTTGACCCTTATTTCACAACTAAGGAACAAGGCAAAGGAACAGGACTCGGACTGTATATGTCCAAAACTGTCATAGAAAATAACATGAGCGGTCACATAACCTTGGAAAACACCTCTCAGGGTGCTGTTCTGACAATTATTCTCCCTTCCGCCACATAAACGGCCGATAGACGTACGTTCTTTTTTTAAGCATAACTGCTGAAATTTTAACCACCTGATATCTCTGAAACCGCAAAAAATCATAGTACCGTTTTGGCACGTCTCTTGCATGAATAGGGCGAACAGGAGGAGTTATGAAATTTGTAGCAGGTGTATTGACACTTCTTTTATCTGTAACGGCATTTGCGGGCGAAGGCGAAGTTAATCCGGGCGACACAGCGTGGGTACTCACGTCTGCGGCTCTGGTTTTATTTATGCTGCCCGGTCTGGCGATGTTTTACGGCGGTATGGTTCGTGCGAAAAACGCACTTAACACAATGATGCTCTCTTTTATATCAATGGCGGTGATAGGTGTTCAGTGGGTTCTGATAGGTTTTTCAATTGCCTTCGGCGACAGCGGTTCTTCCGTTTGGGGCAGCCTTCAGTATGTCCTTATGGGCGGTTCATTTGCCAGTGAGCTTTCAGGAACAATACCTCTCTCTGTATTTGCAATGTTTCAGGGAATGTTCGCCATCATCACCTGCGCTCTGATCAGCGGCGCTGTTGTGGAAAGAATGAAGTTTTCCGCTTTTGTTATTTTCATATCTGTATGGGCAACAATAGTCTATGCACCCATCGCACACTGGGTGTGGGGAGCTGGCGGATGGCTGCTCGAAAGAGGAGCGCTGGACTTCGCAGGCGGAACCGTTGTCCACTTTTCATCAGGTACAGCGGCACTTGCACTTGCAATAGTTCTCGGCAACAGAAAAGACTTTATGAAAAGCGCCACAATCCCTCATAACGTTGGCTATACACTTATCGGAGCAGGAATACTCTGGTTCGGCTGGTTCGGATTCAACGCCGGCAGTGCCCTTTCCGCAGGAGAAGGCGCAGGTGTGGCATTCGTAAACACACTTGTTGCTCCCGGTGCTGCGGCTCTCGGCTGGCTCCTTATGGAAGCTCTTAAGTCAAAACCCAGCGGTATTGGTCTCGCATCAGGTATTGTTGCAGGGCTCGTTGCCATCACACCGGCGGCAGGCTTTGTTGAACCCTGGGCAGCTATAGTCATCGGCTTTGTAGCGGGCATACTCTGCTTTTACGGCTGCCGTCTCAAGTTCATCTTCAAGCTTGATGAATCTCTGGATGTTTTCGGCATACACGGAATAGGCGGTTTCTGGGGTGCTATAGCAACAGGAATATTTGCCACAGTGGGTGCGGAAGGTCTTGTTAAAGGTAATGCTTATCAGGTTTGGCTTCAGTTTGAAGGCATAATGGCTGCGGGTATATACTCCTTTGTTCTCAGCCTTATCATTGCTCTGGTAATCAAATTTACAATGGGCATAAGAACAAGTGCAGAAACAGAGACAGAAGGTCTGGATATTAACCTTCACGGCGAGCAGGTTATCAAACTTTAAAAATCACCCGGATTTTTACATAGAAAAGCCCCTTTGAGCATCTGCTTTCAGGGGCTTTCTTGTTTTAAGAATTATATAAAGAAATTAATGGGCGGAACCTCTTTTATGGCTCCGTATTTTCTGGCATAGCTGTAAAAGCGCAGAAGTCCCTGAACATGTCTGTCTGACAGGCTGTAGTCCATTGTTTCCCAGTAGTCTATAATCTGGTATGAGGTAAGCCCCTTCATTGAGTAATGATCAAGCAGAGCGGCAAGGTTTGACTTGCTGTCCTTCTTTATCTCATCAAGCTGTCCGGCAAACATTTCAAACTCGGCTCTTTTCTCTTTAACTGAGTCTTTTCTGGCTATCCACAGAGCAAAAACAAACGGCAGACCAGTGAAAGCATTCCAAAGAGTGCAGAGGTCATACACATGCTTATTCTGCCCGTTATAAAGCTCAAAAAGTGCTTTATCCCCTATCAAGACCTTAGCATCTGCCTCATCCTGCTGATCTGTAAATTCAGGCTGAAAACCGTACATTTCATTAACCAGTATCCTGAACAGAACAACACTCGTGCCGGATTCTCCGGTGAGAAAAACCTTACGCCCTTTAAGCTCTTCGATGGGAACTTCAGAATAAAGCATCACGCTTTTTACTTTTTCTGTGCTGCTTATGGAGATTCCGGGGATCAGGATGTAGTCTTCAAATGATTTGGCGTATTCAATACTGCTGCACGGAGAAAGGTCTATAACCCCCTCCCTCAGAGCTTTATTAAGATACGACGGAACGCCCTTAACAAATTTGTATTCGCTGTGTTTGTTCAGTTGATGAAAGATGGGGTAGACGTTTGCATAGTCTATCTGCCCGATTACAAGCATATTTTTCTCTCCAGCCCTGCAAAATTAAGCCTCCGCAGAACATCAAAAGTAACAATTGAAACCGTGTTAGCAATGTTCAGGCTGCGCACATTTCCTGTGGTGGGTATACGGTAGCTTCTTTCAGCATATTTTTGCAGAATATCATCGGAAAGCCCCAGCGTTTCCTTGCCGAAGACAAGCACCAGAGTCCCGTCATTTTTGGCGGGTATTTCCGTATAGATTTTTTCTGCCTTTTTGGAAAGAAATGCAAGAGTGTATTCCGGAGTATCGTATTTATTAAAAAATTCACTAATAGTTTCAATACGTTGCAGACGCACTTTTTCCCAGTAGTCAAGCCCTGCTCTCTTCATGTACTTATCATCCATAGAGAAACCAAGCTTGCCAACAAGGAGCAGCTCACAGTCTGCTCCCACGCAAATTCTGCCTATATTTCCTGTATTTTGGGGTATTTCAGGTTCGATAAGGGCGATTTTGATCATCAGGCGTTTTTCTGAGGAGCCTCAAAAAACTGCGAAGCGTCTATTTTTGTGCATCCGCCCCAAATTGATTCAAGGTTGTAGTAGTTTCTCTCATCTTCACACATTATGTTGAGAAGGATGCTTCCGAAGTCAACACAGATCCACTTGGAAACCTTGTATCCGTCAAGCCCGTAAGGCTGAATCTGCTGTCCTTTAAGCTCCTGCAGAATAAAATCAGCAAGGGCGTTGGCATGTGTGTTTGAGTTTGCGGTGGCGATCACAAGGTAATCAGCAAGGCTGCTTTTTTCCGCTATTTTAAAAATTTCGATGTCTTCCGCTTTTTTGTCGTCAAGGTATTTTACTATGTCTCTTAAAAGAGTGTCTTCAGCCATTGGCTCTCCTGTATAAATTGTTGGTGCGTATAAATTCATATACATCTTCAGGCAGATTTGCCTTTCTGTATTCCGCATCCAGCATATCTCTTATTTCAGTGCTTGAAATGTCAATTTCAGGCATGTTGTAAAGTATTATCCTGCCGCATTTTTCTCCGTTGTACTCATCAGGTCTGATAACCATCTCCCTGATAGTAACGGGAATGCGATTCATCAGCTCATCAAAACTCACTGAAGAGCGGTTTACGACTATAAAATTAGCGAGCCTGAAAAGGTCACGCCAATACTGCCACTTTTCTATGGTAACAAAAATATCAGTTCCCGCAATGAAGAATATTTCCGCATCGGGATAATCTGTTCTGAATTTTTTAAGAGTCTTATAGGTATAAGACACTTCCGCCGAATTGACTTCGTAGCCGGAAACTTCAAACCCTTTGCCTAATTTCTCGGCAACAAGCTGAACCATCTCGTATCTTAGTTCGGGTGATATTACCCCGCTTCCTTGTTTGTGCGGAGGAATGCTTGATGGGATAAGCAGGAGCCGATCCAGCTTAAAGTCCCTGAAAACATTACCTGCAAGAGTCACATGCCCCAGATGTATAGGATTGAATGTTCCGCCGAAAAGTCCCAGACGCATCTTATTCCCGAATGTGACCGTCGCCGTAAACCTGATATTTTGTAGTTGTCAGGTCAAAGGCGCCCATAGGTCCGCGGCAGTGAAGCTTCTGCGTGCTGATACCTATCTCAGCCCCTAATCCGAACTCCCCGCCATCATTAAATCTTGTGGATGCGTTCACAAACACGGCAGAAGCGTCCGCCCTGTCCATAAAGTATCTCGCACTTGTATAGTTTTCTGTAATAATCGCTTCGGAATGACCGGAGCCGTATCTGTTTATGTGTACCAAAGCCTCCTCCATTGAGGAAACCACTTTAATGGAAATAATAAGATCAAGATATTCCGTGCGCCAGTCTTCTTCTGTTGCAGGTTTGACATCTACAAAACTGAGAGTTCTCTCACAGCCTCTGATCTCAAGACCGTCTTTTGAGGTACACTCAACAAAGGAAGGTAAAAATGCACCCGCAACATCTTCATGCACCAGAAGAGTTTCTGCGGCATTACACACACCCGGACGCTGAACCTTAGCATTTCGTGCTATTTTAAGCGCTTTTTCGATATCGGCATCCTTATCTACGTAAACATGGCATATTCCGTTATCATGCTTAACAAGGGGTATGCAGGTGTTTTCATCACAGAACTTAATCAGCCCTGCTCCGCCTCTGGGAATGATTATATCGATATATCCTTTTGCCTGAAGCATTTCAGTAACCCTGAACCTGTCAGTGTCAGGAACAATATTCACAACACCTTCCGGCAGACCGGCTTCGGCTATCGCCTCTTTCATTATTTTGCCAAGGCACGCATTTGAATGTATAGCCTCTTTTCCGCCTCGGAGTATGGAAACATTTCCGGACTTAAGGCAGAGAGCAGCGGCGTCTATGGTTACATTAGGTCTTGATTCGTAAATGATCCCCACAACACCGAGGGGAACACGAATCTTAGTTATATAAAGCCCGTTGGGGCGCTTGTATCCGTCAACAACAGAACCAACAGGGTCGGTCTGTTCTTTTATCTCGTTTACAGCCTTAATCATGGAGTTTATGGCTTTGTCGTCCAGCTTAAGCCTGTCCATGAGAGAAGAGCTTAAGCCTGCTTCAACGCCCGCCTTCAGGTCTTTGGCGTTTTCAGTTTTAATCAGTTCCCGGTGTTCGTCAAGTTTACGGGCAATTGCTGCGAGTGCCTCGTTTTTAACTTTCGTGTTCAGATTCATCAGCTTGTAGGAAGTGGCTCTGGCTTTTTCAAAAAGTTCCTTCATCCGTGCCCCCTTTCAAGAGATACCACAAGGTCATCTCTGTGTATCACTTCATCTGAAAATTTATAACCGAGTATGTCGAAAATCTCTGCGGATTTCCTGCCCATAATCTGCCTCATATCCTTGCTGGAATAACGTGCTTTGCCTTTGGCAATTTCAAGCCCTGCGCTGTCTGTCACGGAGATTATATCCCCGATACCAAAACGTCCCTCGATATTTACCACTCCGGACGGGAGAAGCGACTTCTTCATATCTACTATAGCCTTAACAGCGCCTGCGTCAATGGAAATAGTCCCCTTAACATTTGCTGCGTGAGCTATCCAGAATTTTCTGATACGGTAAACATCTTCAGTGTGTGAGAAGTATGTTCCCACAAGATCGCCGTTTATGAATCTGGTTATATTCTCTGTATTACGTCCGTTGATTATACCCACATGGCATCCGGCGTCCAGAGCCTTTTTTGCAGCCTTGAGCTTTGAGCCCATACCGCCTGTGCCAACTCCGCTCACAGACTCCCCGGCGGCATTCATAAGATTTTCATCTATATACTGAACATCGTGTATCAGCTTTGCATCCGGATAAACCGAAGGGTTCTTATCGTAAAGTCCCTCAACATCAGAAAGAATGAGCAAAAGATCAGCCCCGATAAGCCCAGCAACCAGAGCAGAGAGATTGTCATTATCACCGAATGATTCAAAATATTTAAGCTCATCAACAACTACGGTATCATTTTCATTTATAATCGGTATCACGCCAAACTCATGGAGGCGCCGGATAGCATAACGTGCATTGAGACACCTGCGGCTGTTGGAAAAATCATCTTTCGTGATGAGGATCTGCGCCACACTCTTTCCGAAATTCTCAAACTCTTTTTCATACAGCCATATAAGACGAGCCTGCCCTATGGCTGCACATGCCTGTCTGTCTGTGATGTTTTTTGGTCTGGAAGAAAAGCCTAAATGTCTGAAACCCGCTCCCACAGCACCGGAAGAAACTATTACTATATTTTTGATTTTTTTCTGAACATCAGCGACTGAAGAAGCAAGAGAACGGATAAAGTCTAAGTTGAGCCCTTCGTTCTCACAGAGAAGAATATTGCTTCCTATTTTGACAACAAGGGTTTCTATTTCAGGTAAATGTCTCATATTTTATTAATGTAAAAACATACATCCTGTGGTTTTTACATACACGCTCGCGCCGTGATAAACACGGCTTCGCTACGCACGGCGAGGTTCCATCCATGGAACCTTAGTCCATGAAATCGTGCATGCACTTATATATTAATGTAAAAACATACATCCTGTGGTTTTTACATACACGCTCGCGCCGTGATAAACACGGCTTCGCTACGCACGGCGAGGTTCCATCCATGGAACCTTAGTCCATGAAATCGTGCATGCACTTATATATTAATGTAAAAACATACATCCTGTGGTTTTGTTTAAACATATCAGCATGCTGAAAAACAGCCGCCCCCTTTCAGACACATGTTCGTAATCATTCAGGGAACACTATACAAAAATGCAGCAGGTGCATACAGATTAGAACCTGCAGATTTAATGTTCAGTATCATTCTATCCCTCTGTTGTCAATGTTTTAAATAAACTTCAAACTCCACAGAAACACCTAAAAAGGAAATATAAGCGGCAATACAAATATCATCACAATACCCATAACAATCTGCATCGGACCACCAACTTTTAAATAATCTGCAAACTTGTACCTGCCCGGTGTCATAACCATGACATTGGACGGTGTGGAAAAAGGACTTGCAAAACACATACTGGCTGCAATTGTCACAGCCATAAGCAGCGGATACGGACTTAACTCCATACTTTCGGCAACCTGAAGGGCTATGGGAGCAAAAAGCACCGCAGTGGCAGTGTTGCTGATAAAAAGAGTCAGAAAAGATGTACTGAAGTATATTCCCGCAAGAAGAGCATACGGTCCCATTTCTCCGAAAGAGCTGACAATACTGTTTGTAACCAGCTCCACTGCCCCTGTTTTATTGAGGGCAATGGACATAGGCAGCATAGAAGCAAGAAGAACCACACTCTCCCAGTTTATGAGATGATAGGCTTCCTCCATATTTCTGAGACATCCGGTCAGAACCATGGCAAGCCCGGCACACATTATAGCCACAGGAGGCGTCAGAGTCTCTGTGACCATTGATGCTATCATAATAAACATTATCAGTGCCGCCAGCGGAGCCTTATGGTTCAGTGTAACTTTTGAAGCCTCATCAAGGGGCTGACCGACAAGAACAATATTTTCGTAGTCCCTGTTAAGCCGCCCTAGGTCTTCCCACCTGCCCTGCACCAAAAGAGCGTCGCCTGCTCTCATCACCTCATCCGCCAGATTATCCGACTTATATTTTCTGCGGTGATTAACAGCGAGAATGTTAACATTATATTTTTTACGGAAACCGGATTCGCTTATTTTAACATCAACAAGCTTGGAATTGGGCAAAAGGACAGCCTCTGCAATGCCGGTATCGGATATTTCTCCGCTTCCGCCTTTTATCAGCTTCAACGAGTTGTCCTCTATAAACCGTTCAACGTTTTCGGCACTTCCCAGAACTTCCACAATGTTATCGGCATGTATCACAGTTTCAGGACCTGCCGTTTCCACAGTGTCCTCATTCCGGATTATGAAGCCATGCTCTCCTTTTCTGATTACTCTTGCAATATTGACAGAGTATTTTTCAGTTATATTAAGCTCACACAGAGGTTTTCCTTCAACCGGAGAACCGGCAGAGACCTTTACCACGAATGTTTTGTTCATTATGTGGTATTCCTCGGCAAGTTCTTTCAGGGTCTTGCTGTGGTGTTTTTCTTTTATATCTACTTTTTTGGATAAAAATATTTTTGAAAGCAGCCAAAAACCCAGTGTACCCACAAAGAATACAACCAGCCCTGTGGGAGCGAAGGAGAAAAACCTGAGATCTGTGTAACCATGCTGAACCAGCACACCCTGAATAACAAGGTTCGGAGCAGTACCTATAAGGGTAAACATTCCGCCTATGCTTCCTGCAAACGCAAGAGGCATAAGAAGTCTGCGGATATTAATATCAGACTGCATGGACATGCTGACAACAATAGGCATAACCAGTGCAACCGTGCCTGTATTGCTGATAAAAGCCCCGATCATTGTGGTAACGGCAATTATAAGGAAAAAAAGTCTTTCCTCACTTGCTCCTGCCAGTTTGAGAAGCCTGCTTCCGACCATCTGAGCAAGCCCTGTGCGCAGAAGAGCGCCGCTTACCACAAACAAACCTATGACCATGATTACAAGGGAGTCGGAAAAACTCGATAAAGCCTCTGCGGGAGTGAGTATCCCCGAAAGCATCAGTATCATCAATGCACATAGCGCCACAAGATCAGAGCGGACACGCCCGTTGATGAAAAACACTATACAAACACAAAGAACTGCTACGGTGATAAACATTAGCTCCTCCAGCAATGTAATTAAGATGTCAAAAGAGAGCCTGCGGCAGATTAATCAAAAGAAATCATTGCGGCAGACAATGGATATTATATATCACTTTTTAAAATATATGAAAAAACGTTTTGCAGACAGGAATTATAAAAACGAAAGAGAGGAGCGCTGGTTTTGCTCCTCTCCGTAATTATAAATTATATGTGATGCTTATTTCTCTGCCTAGGATTCAGCAGAGGGTATCTTGCATACACGGGATCTTGTGATGAAATGACTATTTTCTCCTGCGGCTATGGAGAACCCTTCAGGTTCACCTTCCCCTACATCAAGTATAAGCTGAGTATGCTTCCATGCCTCATACTGCCGAAAATCGATGTAAAAGGGGCATCCCCCGACTTCACCGAGAAGAACATCATTATCACTTATCATAAATTCACCTTCTTCAAAGCACATAGGCAGACTGCCGTCGCAGCATCCGCCAGATTGAAAAAAGATGACGGAACCACGCTCTTTCAGTAAGCTTTCTATTGCTTCAAGGGCTGCGGGGGTAGCCACAACCGCAGGCTCACCGTCAGGCGTTTTCATAATACATCTCCCTTAAAAGAATCCCAAAGCATTGGGGCTGTAGCTTACAAGCAGGTTTTTAGTCTGGGTGTAATGCTCAAGCATCATGAGGTGGTTTTCCCTTCCGATACCGGATATTTTATATCCTCCGAAAGCTGCGCCTGCCGGATACAAGTGGTAGCAGTTTGTCCAAACACGCCCGGCTTTAATAGCACGTCCCATGCGGTAAGCACGGCTTCCGTCTCTTGTCCAAACACCGGCGCCGAGACCGTAGAGAGTGTCATTAGCTATTTCAAGAGCTTCCGCCTCATCCTTAAAGGTTGTGACAGCGAGAACAGGTCCGAAGATTTCTTCCTGAAATACACGCATTTTGTTATTTCCACGCAGAACAGTCGGCTCGAAATAATATCCGCCGGAGAATTCGCCGCTGAGATTATTGCGTTTACCGCCGATCAGGCATTCTGCTCCTTCCTGTTTACCGATTTCAACATAGCTTGTTATTTTCTCGATCTGCTGAACGGAAACCTGAGGTCCAACCATTGTGGATGTATCCAGAGGGTTGCCCTGTTTAATTTTTTTAATGCGTTCAAGGCAACGTGCCATAAACTTATCGTATATAGATTCCTGAATAAGCGCACGAGACGGGCAAGTGCAAACTTCGCCTTTATTGAATGCATACAGCACCAAACCCTCAACAGCTTTATCAAGGAAAGCATCGTCCTGCGCCATTACATCCTCAAAGAAGATGTTAGGGGATTTACCGCCGAGTTCTGTTGTAGATGGAATAAGGTTTTGAGCGGCATACTGCATGATAAGTCTTCCTGTTGCTGTCTCACCCGTAAAGCCGATCTTTGATATGCGTGGGCTTGTCGCCAAGGCCTTGCCTATCTCCCCGCCGGGGCCTGTTATAATATTGATAACTCCGGCAGGAACAACATCAGCAATAACCTCTGCAAGCTTAAGTATAGACCATGGGGTCGGAGATGCAGGCTTGATTACAGTGCAGTTGCCGGCGGCAAGAGCAGGAGCAATTTTCCAAGCTGCCATCAAAAGAGGAAAGTTAAAAGGTATGATCTGCCCGACAACACCGAGCGGCTCATGAAAATGATAAGCAACAGTGTCTTTGTCGATTTCTGTCAGGGTTCCTTCAAGAGAGCGTGTCGCCCCTGCGAAATAACGAAAATGGTCAACAGCCAGCGGAATATCAGCCGCCAGAGTCTCACGAACCGGTTTGCCGTTTTCCCAGCTTTCCGCAACAGCAAGCATTTCAAGGTTAGCCTCAATAGCATCTGCTATGCGGTTAAGCACCGCCGCCCTTTCTGCAAGGGATGATGAACCCCAAGCATCTTTCGCTTTGTGAGCGGCATCCAATGCCTTTTCAACATCAGCAGATGTGGACTTGGCAACTTCGCAAAAAGGCTGCCCTGTTGCCGGACTGATGTTAGGCATATACTGCCCTTTTTCAGGCGCTACCCATTCTCCTCCGATAAAATTATCGTAACGCGATTTTAATGATACAATACTTCCTGCATTTCCGGGTGCTTCGTAAATTTTTCCCATTAGTAACCTCCAAAGTGGTTTATACGGGGGGTCAACGTTGCCGCACTGAAAGCCGTCAGAATAAGCCTGTCAAAATTTAGACAGACATAAGTTTGTTAAGTTCTAATATTTAAAATATATTCCTCTCATACAGTGAAGTCAAGGGATAGGGTTTTTCAATATTTGCAAAGTTAAAAGCAGAATAGAAACAGAATATGAAAATAAATATCCTGATACATGATTAATTTAAGTTTTTTAAAATAAACAAGGGTTAATGAAAGCTGAAATCAGAAATATATGTAAAATATTGTTAAAATCAGGGCAGCGCTTCGGATGAATTCAATGAAAAAATAGCAGGGGTAGAAGGATTCGAACCTACAATACACAGTACCAAAAACTGCTGCCTTACCATTTGGCTATACCCCTGTAAGGAAGAAAAATTTATAAGCTTTTAATGATTTTGTCAATATTTTTCACCGCACGGTTCCGTGCGGGAATTTTTAACAAAAAAAGTGAGAAAAAAAAGAAGCAGGGGTGGAAGGACTCGAACCCACAATACACAGTACCAGAAACTGCTGCCTTACCATTTGGCTACACCCCTGTAATTGGGAAATCGTATTTATAGTTTTTTTGCTTCTGTGTCAACCTATTTTTATAAAATAAATTAAAAAAGATGCTTCCGCTCTCAAAAGCCTTGACTGAACCAGACTGTGTTTGTATGATTAATCGCAATCTAAGTATTTTTATTTAGTTTAGACAAAAGACCTGCGACGGCTTTAATTTTGATGATAACAAGGAGCTACATATGAAAGTTACCAGAGCAAGTGATTATGCTATCCGCTCACTCATTCACATTGCCAAAAAACCCGAAGGAACTGTCTTCATGCGTTCTGAACTGTCCAAAGCATGCGATATACCGGACAGCTTTCTCGGCAAAATCCTCCAGAATCTCGCAAAAGCCGATATATTAAGCTCGGAAAGAGGGAAAAAAGGCGGTTTCAGGTTAAACAAACCAACTTCAGACATAACTGTTTATGACATAATTAAAGCAATCGAAGGCGAATTAAGTCTCAACGAGTGTATTTTCGATGACAGCTTTTGCAGCATAGTTAACACATGCTCCGCCCATAAAATGTGGGGTGATATACAGTCCAGCCTGCTTCAGAAACTTAAATCCTATACCCTTAAACAACTTGCCGATGACGAAATGAGAGGTCAGAAGGAATATGTTCAGCCATAAACGGCTGTAAACAGACTCCTACACCCAAACCACTGATAAGCATGAATAATTTTTATTATTTTTTTGTTTGACGAACCCTCTTTCATGCTTTAACATATATCACATGGGCGGTGCATTTCTTCTTTTTCTGCTCCCCATTAACAGACATTGCTGAAATGTTCTTTACCTTTAAGCCTGTTTATTTTTATCGGCGTTCAAGGTTGCATTACGGCAGTTTTGTTAACTTTAAATCAACATTTCTGTTTATAAGGTGTTGTCGTGGCTTATCACCGCAGGGTCGGAAGTATTTCCTTTTTTAACTTCAAAAGCATCCAGCTTTCCCTTTCAGAGTGATTAATCAGACAATGAATTAAAAAAATACTTGGGAAAAACAGTTTCCCTTATATTTTAATAAAATGCGGATCGGGCAAGATCTGCGTTATTTTTTGTACAGGCGCTTTATGCGTCTCTTATTTTGAAAAAAACGCTAACCCTTGGTTTTAAAAAAACCGGGGTGCGGAGGTTGTATGCTTAACACCGAGGAGATTGAAAAGGTTCTCTCCCGTGAACCGAAACTTTCGGCAAATGCGGTTACCGTTCTTAAAAAGAGGTATTTGAAGAGGGATAATAGCGGAAACGCAACGGAAACGCCGAAAAAAATGTTCCAGCGGGTTGCGCTGAACATTGCGGAAGCCGAAAGGAAATTTGACGAGAAAGCAGATGTTCTCGCCAAAGCTGCTCAGTTTTACGATCAGATGATTGACCTGAAATTCCTTCCGAACTCCCCAACACTTATGAACGCAGGCAGAGAGCTTCAGCAGCTTTCCGCATGTTTTGTCCTCCCCGTGGAAGACACACTAGAAGGCATTTTTGAAGCGGTGAAAAACACCGCCCTTATTCATAAATCAGGCGGAGGGACAGGGTTTTCCTTCAGCCGCCTCAGACCCAAAGACGATGTTGTGAAAACGACCAAAGGCGTATCAAGCGGTCCTGTATCTTTTATGAGCGTTTTTGATGCAGCAACGGAAACCATCAAACAAGGCGGAACACGAAGGGGCGCCAATATGGGTATCCTCCGTGTGGATCACCCCGATATTATGGACTTCATCTACGCCAAGGAAGATAAAACCAAGCTCACAAACTTCAACATATCAGTCGGTGCCACAGAAGCCTTTATGACAGCCCTTGAAAACGGCACAGACTACGACCTCATAAACCCCAAGACCAAGAAAAAAGCAGGCACTCTCAATGCTAAGGAAGTCTTTGATCAGATGGTTCAGCTTGCATGGGAAGGCGGTGATCCCGGCATAATATTTCTGGATAGAATTAATGCCGAAAACCCTACACCTAAAGAAGGGGAAATTGAAAGCACGAACCCCTGCGGTGAGCAGCCCCTGCTCCCCTACGAATCATGCAACCTTGGCTCAATCAACCTCGGAAAATTTGTAGCAAACGGCAAAACTGACTGGAAAACCCTTGAAGAAACAGTAAAAATAGCCGTCAGATTCCTTGATAACGTTATCGAAATGAACAAATACCCCATAGTTCAGATCGAAAACCAGACTAAAAGAAACCGCAAAATCGGACTGGGCATAATGGGCTGGGCAGATATGCTCGCCATGCTTGAGATTCCATATAACAGTGATGATGCCATTGATTTTGCTGAAAAAATGATGAAATTCATCCGTGATAAAGCGAGAGAAGCATCAGCAGAGCTTGCCAAAGAGAGAGGCAATTTCCCTACTTTCAATGACAGCGTTTACCCTGCAATGGGCTTTAAAAACATGCGTAACGCCACAGTTACGACAATAGCCCCCACAGGCACAATATCCATCATAGGCGGATGTTCCAGCGGCATTGAACCCTATTTTGCAATAGCTTTCTACAGATTCGTAATGGACAATAACAAGCTTCCGGAAGTCTGCCCTGTTTTCAGAGACATAGCCAAAAAGGACGGCTTTTTCTCTGATGAACTCATGGAAAAAGTCGCAGATACCGGTCATGTTCACGATCTTGATGAAGTTCCGTCTAAATGGCGCAAAGTTTTTGTAACCTCACATGAAATCACGCCCCTGTGGCATATTAAAATGCAGGCTGCGTTTCAGAAATATACTGACAACGCCGTCAGCAAGACTGTTAACTTCTCCAACGAGGCATCAGTTGAGGATGTGAGAAACGCTTATCTGCTTTCATATAAACTTGGCTGCAAAGGGACAACAATCTACCGTGACGGCAGCCGTACTGGTCAGGTTCTCAATGTGGGAACTAAGGACAAAAAAGAGGAAACAGTCGTAATTGAGCAGGCTCCCAAAGCCCCCAGACCCCGCCCCTCTGTCCTTGTGGGACGCACTATAGAAATGATGACAGGATGCGGCAAACTCTACGTAACCATAAATCAGGATGAAAACGGCGAACCTTTTGAAGTTTTCACCAGCATGGGCAAGGCAGGCGGATGCGCCCAGAGTCAGTGCGAGGCTATCGGGAGACTTATATCTCTTGACCTGAGAAGCGGCGGAGATATAGATCTCATAATCAAACAGCTCAAAGGAATTTCATGCCACATGAAATACGGCTTCGGACAAAACACAGTACTTAGCTGCTCCGATGCTGTGGGTAAAGCCCTTGAACTTGCACTTAAGGCATCTGCTCTTGAAATAACCGTAACGGGAAAACAGGAAAAGCTCAGTGTCGACAAACTTCTTGAGACTGTAAGTGTTCATGATGAGTCTCACAAAGTGAAAAACGGCGCATGCCCTGAATGCGGCAGTCCCATTGAGCATGTTGAAGGCTGCGATATCTGCTACTCCTGCGGTTATTCTCACTGTAGCTAACCGCAATTATACTAAATAATTATTAAGCCGCGGAAACACATCCGCGGCTTTTTTTATTTTTTTCTTAATTTCACTGTAATTCATTAAAAAAATACTTTAAGATCGAATCATACGGACGATAACTATATCAGGTGGTTTTAGGGCATGGATGCCCGTTTTATGACTAGGAGGTCTTATGAAGTCCAGCGAAGAATTCCTGAGCAATGTTTTTGCCGTTCTCGGACATATAAATCAGGCTATAGAACGTAATGTGTCCATTCTCCTTGAAAAGAAAGTCGAGGGAAAATCATCTCACTTCAATGTAATCCTCAAAGGTGAAAAAGAAGGCGACGTATTTGTAATGGCTTCTGATCTCACCGAAGAACAGCTTAAATGGTATGTTTTCGGACTGGGTGACGGGCTGGGGCTCACCCCTGAACAACTTAAAAATCACACAAAACAACAAAAAACCGCCTGAAAAGGCGATTCTCTAAATAATTATTTATATCGCTTAAGTTCCATAAAAAAGGCGGACACTGTGTCCGCCTTTTTTATCGCCTGTTTATTTGACGGGAACGCCGCCCCTGCCCTGCATAGGCTGAAAAGGATACTGACCGGTTCTTATTCCGTTGGGAGTTACAGTAATGCTTAGTTTGTTGCCTGCATTATCAGTAACAGGAGCAGACCATATTATAAATCCTCTGGGTGAGGTAAACGCTTCAAGCTTGCCCACTTCATAACCTTTCAGGTTGGCAGTGGCATAGTCTTTTATCATTTTTTCAGCTTCAGCTTCGGTGTACTGGGTAATAGTTCTTGGTCCCCTCTGTACATTCGCCTGAGCCATCATGTTTCTGCCATTAAACTGACCGCGCTGGAAATTTGCACCCTGATAATACTGACCGCCATTCAGGGCACACTGAGCGTATCCCATACCGCCATACATTCCGCCGCCCATGCGTGCGTATGCAGAACCTGCCATTGCAACTGTAAGTATCATTGCTGCAGCTATAACTGTTTTTCTCATTTCATGCCTCCTTAGATGAGCTTTACAAATTATTAAGCAAAGTCCGTTCCTTTTGTGCCAATATTATTTTTGTTTCAATATCAAAGACTAACATACTTAGCATGATTCAGAAGCAAGCTAACTTCCTGCACACCTGCGCAAAAACTGCACACAGTCATAGTTAATTGTGATTATTAAAAAATTGACCGGAACTTGTTAGTCTGTTATCTTTCAAAATCTTTAAGATACGGTGCAAAATGAAATTTCTTCTAATACAGTTATATCAGACCGGAGATGTTGTTCTCACCACACATATCCCCAGAGAAATAAAAAAGATTTATCCTGATGCAGAGATAGATTTTCTCACTTTTCCTGCAAACAAACCTGTTCTGGAAAATAGCCCGTATCTGCGGAATATACTCACTATTAACAGGAAAGACGGCTTCAAAGGCTTTCTTAAGACCGTATATGAAGTGCGTAAAAATAAGTATGACGCTGTGCTGGACTTTATGAATAACCCCCGGACGGCGCTTATATGCTTTTTCAGCGGTGCAAAACAAACAGTTGGCTACGCCACAAGCCGCAGGAAAATTTTTTACAACACCCTCGCAGACAGAATTGAAGGAAGCCCGGGGGAAACAAAGCTCTCTCTGGCTGTCCCTTTCATAAAAGGCTTTAAGCTTGAAAACCATAATACAAGACCGGAACTGTTCACATCAGAGGCAGCAGACAATAAAGCGGCTGAAGTTCTGAAAAGCTTCGGAATAAAAGATGACGACTTTTTAGTAACGGTTTCACCCACTCATAAGCGGGACACAAGAAGATGGAAGCTTAAACACTTCATGGAGATAACACGCTTCATGACTGAGGAATATGGTGCAAAGGTGATTCTTACCTATGGTCCGGGTGAAAAGGAGTATATAGTAAGCAACGTACCGGTTATGCCTGAAAATGTTTTTCTGATGCCGCAGCTCTCACTGTCCGAGTTTACGTCTCTTATAAAAAGGGCAAAGCTTCATATCGGAAATGATTCAGCCCCTCATCACATAGCTACGTCATTCAGGATACCCACTTTCATAATAATCGGTTCATCTCACACTAACTGGGTGTTCAATTCGCCTGAGCATACATTTATTACCAAAGGGATGGAATGTCAGCCCTGCGGAAAATCAGTATGTTCAATCAGCGGGGATATACCCTGCATGGAAGATCTGACTGCGGACGATGTTAAGCCCGCTTTGAAGAGGTTTATAAATAATGTTCTCCACCTTTAAATCAATACCTGTAATAAGTTATACAAGCATATCAGATAAAAGCGACATAACTAAAGAAGACTTCAGAAACCATATGAGGTTGATTGCGCAGGAAGGCTACACACCAGTGACCGCCGTTACCCTGCATGACTTCATGTGCGGAGACAGCAGCGTAATCCCTGAGAAACCGCTGGTAATCACCTTTGACGCATGTTTTTTCGACAACTGGATTAATGTTATACCAACCCTTGATGAATTCGGCTTCAAAGCAGTTTTTTTCTGTGTAACCGGTTTTCTGCATGATACTCCGAAAAGGTCAAAAAGATCAGCAATTGAATGTTTAACAAGAGAGCAGAACTTTGAGAAAGCCCTCTGCGGCGGAGACTTCTCCGGTTTTATGAGCAGGCAGGAAATTTATGAAACTGTCCATGAATTCGGACACGAAGTATACAGCGCATCTGTGACCTACCCGATGATATTCCGCTCGTCCTCTGCCACTGGAACATACCCGAATAAGAAGCACTGGTGTTTCAAAAGCGTATGCAACGTTATACAGGAAGGCGATAAAGTTTATGACGTAGGTTCGGCACTTGCTTACAACGGGTACACCATAAAAGACGGCAAGCCCGTATTAAGAGGAATGGACGAGCGTGCCAAACTTTGCCGCTACGAGCTTGAAGAGAGCAAAAAAGAGCTTGAGTACATTCTCGCCCGCCCCTGCGGATTCCTGAGCTGGCCGTGCGGTCAGTATGACAGGCTTTCCGTGAGTATTCTGGAGGAATCCGGATACAAAGGAGCATTCACATTTGACAGAGGCGCAAATGCAAAGCACACAGATGTTCGGATAATAAAAAGAATCAGGGTAAAAGGAGACAAGCCGATATCATGGCTTAAAAGAAGACTTTCCATGTATTCCAATTCAATATCTGCGAGCCTTTTCGGAAGAAAGTTCAAGCTGAAGATTTAGATAAAAAAACCCTCCTTTCGGAGGGTTTGCTATTTACATTACCGGAACAGTTTTTGAAGCGTATGCCATCCGCACAAGTGCGTCATCCAGCTTTGTGGCATAATAGGCTGTTTTAACACGGAACTCGGCAACTTCGGCGGAAGGAAGCTTCGGCGCCGGAGCTTTGAAAGTGAGCGGGTTTATATACGTGTTCCCTTTTCTTATGCGGTAGTCAACATGCGGACCGGTGGAGATACCTGTGCTGCCCACATATCCTATCACCTCACCCTGCCTTACAAATTTACCCAAACCGACACCTTTTGCAAAGCGGGACAGGTGAAGGAAAAGGGTGTGGTAGTCATTGGTGTGGCGAATACCTATGTAGTTTCCGTTGTATTTGCCGTAACCTTTCTTGCTTATATAGCCGTCAGCGGTTGCATAGATAGGCGTTCCGACAGGAGCAGCATAGTCTACACCGAGATGAGGTCTTACTTTGTTAAGAACAGGATGGAGCCTTTTATAGCTGAATTTTGATGAAATCCTGCTGAATTTCAGAGGTGCCTTAAGGAAACCTTTCTTAAGAGAATTTCCTTCGGGGGTAAAATAGCCTCTTGTCTTACCGTTTTCATAGTACAAGGCACGGATATGCCTGCCGTTGTTGAAAAAATCAGCAG
>OBLN01000173.1_pt1 | contig 24243 bp, 15 predicted proteins | sample 1519301 | NCBI WGS metagenome assembly OBLN01 (sample SAMEA2452533, study PRJEB22499) | sediment metagenome | reverse complement strand
AATCAAATTTTCAATTTCTGTCTATAATGCCTTCGGATCATAACTGCTATAATGTTTAATCCCAGCACGATTGTTAAAAGAACAAGAGCCGTTCCATATTGAAGAGGGCGGGTTTGAGTAATGTTTGTTCCTGAGGTTGCAAGTACGAAGAGATGATAAGGAAGAGCCATAAATTCGGAATAAATCGAATTCGGCAACCTTGGCAGGAAGTATGCAACCCCTGTTAGAAGGATAGGAGCTGTTTCCCCTGCAACTCTTCCGATGCTCAGGATTGAACCCGTAACAATCCCAGGAATAGCAGCAGGCAACACCACGTGCCTTATAGTCTGCCATTTGCTTATCCCGAGCGCAAGTGAGGACTCCCTATACTCATTCGGAACTGCAATGAGAGCTTCCTGAGTAGAGCGGATAATTACCGGGATAATCAAAAGGGAAAGAGTAAGACAAGAAGCTAATAAAGAAGAACCGAACCCGAAATACTTAACAAACAGTGCAAGCCCGAAAAGACCGAACACTACAGAAGGAGTCCCTGCAAGGTTATTGATTGCCATTTCTATAATCCAGGTAGTGCGGGTTTCCCCTGCATATTCGTTCAGATAGATAGCAGCCATAATTCCGGTTGGAAGAGCGATAGCCATCGACCCTATGATAAGGTAAACAGTACCTACAATTGCCGGGTAAATACCACCCTGTGTCATTCTCATGCGAGGCATTTCAGTAAGGAATTCGATGCTAATTGCACTATATCCGTTGTAAATAATATAGGCAAGGATGATTACCACAAACCCGGCTACTGACATTGCGGAAAGGGTGAGCAGGGCAAATGCAATTTTTTCGCTCGTTTTTGCGTTCAGTCCCATACTCAGTCCACCCCTCACCCGAATAGATTTATGGTCGTTTTCATTTACTTTAGAACTTAATTCCACTTTCAGTCCACCTTAAACCTGTATCGTTTTTTAATCATATCAGCAACCAGGTTAATCAGGAAAGTTATGATGAAAAGAACAGACCCAACCGCAAAGAGTGCATGAAAGTGAGCACTACCCTGAGGGACTTCACCCATCTCAAGTGCAATTGTAGCTGTCATCGTCCTGACAGGATCGAAAATACCTCCAGGAAAAGAAGGGATTACGGCAGTATTTCCGGTCACCATCATGAGAGTCATTGTTTCCCCTATAGCCCTACCTATGCCAAGCATTACGGCGGCTGAAATTCCAGAGAGGGCAGCAGGGATTATGACCTTATATATAGTCTGCCATTTCGTAGCACCCAGAGCGAGTGAGCCATGCTTGATGGTGCTGGGGACAGAACTTATCGCATCCTCCGAAATAGTAATGATAGTAGGAAGCGCCATAATTCCAAGCATAATAGAACCTGTCAGGGCAGTCTGTCCGGTAGGCAGATCAAAGAGTTTCTGCACAGCAGGAACAACGATAACGAGCCCGAAGAATCCGAATACAACAGAAGGAATTCCCGCAAGGATCTCGATAAAGGGCTTCAGGGCGTCTGCAACCTTGGGGTTCGCAATCTCAGAGATATAAATTGCAGAAGCAATCCCAAGAGGTACTGCAAAAATAATTGCTCCGGCAGTAACGATTAAAGAACCGAAAAACAGAGGCAATAGGCCAAACTGCCTGTTTACGGATGTGGGGTACCAGAATTTTCCAGTAAGGAAGTCCAGGAGGGACGTATCCTTAAAAAGAAGCAAACTATCCCTGAATAAAAAAAGGCATATAAGGAAAAGGATGACGACCGTAAGGGCGCTTACTGAGAAAAGCACAGATTCGATTGTCTTTTCCTTATAATTCCTGTTAAACATGTTTTTTCCCTTAAGTGAGTTTTTTTCCGTAACTATTAGTTTACTGTCTTTACTGTTCTACCGGGAAGTATCCGACTTCGGTAACCAGGTTCTGTCCTGTTTCACTGAGCACAAAGTCGATGAATTCCTTTGTAAGACCTGAAGGTTCCCCATTGGTGTAGAAGTAAAGAGATCTTGAAAGCGGGTATGCACCGCTGAGGACATTTTCAGAAGTAGGAGCTTCAGGGCCGTTTCCGGCATCCAGGTTTAAGGCTTTAACACTGCTGTCAAGGTATGCAATGCCTATGTAACCGATTGCATTGGGATTCTGGGAAACTTCTCCCACTATTCCTCCTGTTGCAGGCTGGGTGAGTGCATCAGCTCTGTATTCGTCTCCCTGTAAAACTTCTTCTTTGAAGTATTCATAAGTACCGGAACTGCTGTCCCTGGAAATAACAACGATCTCGGAATCCGCGCCGCCAACATCCTGCCAGTTGCTGATACTTCCGTTGTAGATGCCGCGCAGCTGATCAAAGGTAAGTTCAGAAACAGGGTTATTTGGGTTTACGACAACAGAAATGCCATCGTAAGCAATAGTAGTCTCTAAGGGGGTGATGCCATTTGACTGAGCAGTTTCGATTTCTTCAGCTTTAATTTCTCGGGATGCTGTAGCAATATCTACTTCGCCATCAATGAGGGCTGTAATCCCGACACCAGATCCTCCACCAGTAACGGTTACACTTTTATCAGAGTTTTCAATCATGAATTCTTCAGCTTCAGCCTGAGCAAGAGGCAGAACTGTATCCGAACCTTTCAGAGTAATACTCTGTGATCCCCCTGCAGGGACTCCGGCTTCAGGAGTCCCCTCTGAAGAGGTATCGTCAACCTGAGATTCGCCACTATCATTTCCGGTACATCCAATTCCCAGGAATATAAGTCCAAACACCAGTAGTGTAAGGACCATATATGTTTTTAATTTATTTACCATGTTACACATACTCCATTAAATAAATGAAAATAAATTCGTAATCTATATTATTAGAGTTACTTCCAGTATAAGAGAGAATAAAAAGAGAGGAATATATAAGGATTCGCCATATACAATATGGAGAGGTATATACGAATAATAAATCCCTATAAAACTATTTTGCTATATACCATGTATATAAAATATATATCATAATATTAAATCGCAAAAGAAATGAAATTAAATTCTAAAAAAGCAAAAAGAGGCGAATTTAATCTGGACATTTCCCCTACCACGAACTTTTTTAATTCCATGCACTCATAAACGCGTCCACCAGACAGGCTGTTGGGTGCTCAAAAAAAGAGAAAATAACGACCCTGTACAACGAGACTTTTACTGTTTGAAGTTTTGATTAATTTACATAGTGAGCCTGTTTAGAAGCGTGATTAGGAAATTCAAAATCCAGGGGACTTAAAAGTCAAACAGGGAACGCTGCTCTACACGCCCGTTTTCCGGACACTGGACTTTTTCTTCCTGTATAATTCCTTTATTTTTAATCTGGGACGAAACTTTTTCCTTTTCCTGTTTTTTCACTTCAGGCTTTTTAGCTTCAAAATCAAAGAGCCCCTTCTGTTTTGAGTCAAAATCAAGAGACGAAACATTGACCCCGAAGACCTCCAGAATACGTTCAACAGGAGGGAGGATCTGCTTCTTAACATAATAATCGACATCTATAGGCACATTATGCTCGCGGACATAGTCAGGGTCCTCAGCACGGTCTACAAAGAGACCTTTTCCTGCAACGATAACAAAAGGAATTCTGGTCCCTATTGAAGGCATAACTCCGGTCCGTTTTTTCAGGTTTTCCGCAACTGTCAGGTGAGGCTGCTTGTTTTTGTAGCTGTCTGTTTTCCGGGTAAGGGTTCTGGTCAGGACAAGTTTTTCGACAATCTCGGAATCTTTTCCCGGGTCGAGGTTTCTGACATCACTGACCACATTACGGACATGCTCTACAGCCCGGTCAACATCACCTTCTATAAGCACGAGTTTCAGGACTTTATTAAGGGTGACTGAGGTCAGTTCGCACCAGTCCCTGCGCACTGTTTCCATGCCTTTGACCTTAATTTTATCTTCCCAGCCTGAATTTTTGGGCTCAAAAAGCCAGAGAGCATAACGCTTCTTTGCAATGAGCAGGGCTCGTTTTGCAACAGATTCAAACTCAAGCTCCATTGGATCCGGAAGTGAAGCCGAAACGATCTTTGAAATCCGGTTCCCTACAAGGCTGACCTCTTCAAGGGAAAGATCCCCTCTGGATCTGCAGTGTACAAAAACACTATCCGTATCCCCATAAGCAACAGATAGTTCAACAATTCTGTCTTTAGCGGAAAGCTCCCCTGCTTCTTCAAGAAGCAAAGCTGCCGAATCCCTGAGGACAATTTTTCCTATATTGTTGTTGATGAGATCCCGGGTGTTGAGAATATTGTTCCTCCCAAAACTGGTTACTGCATTTGCGAGCGGCAGGCTGTAGAGCCTTGCCCGGGCATACCCGGAATAGCCGTAAAAGCTGTTCAGAAGGATTTTTATAGCAAGCTGAGTGGCATCAAGCACGCGGTACTCGTTTTCATCTGAGGTCCGCCTCATCTTTTTCTTTGTCTCTCCCCTCTGGTTAAGGAGGTCTTCAAGAATGGAAGGCACAATTCCTCGGTATACCTCAGGAGGCACAAATTCTCCTCCGGAAGGTGGCCTGATAGTTTTTCCATCAGGCCGGTCCCTGGTAACAACAGTTGTATAACAGAGGTTATGAGCCATCATGATGGTGGGATAGAGGGACTTGTAGTCAAGGATAAGCACATTTTCCAGAAGCCCTTTTTTAGGCTCCAGCACCTCGCCACCTTTCAGGTCCGAACTCATATCAAACCTTTCGGCAGAAAGTTCATCTCCTGGTTTTGGAAGAATTACCCTGTCCCTCAGCCCGAACTCCCTGAGGAGAAGAGTTTCAACCATAGATGTCTGTCCCCCATCTACAATCTCCTGAAGAAGACTTCCGCTTACCTGGGCAAGAGCTATATATTTGTCAAGAAGCCTCAGCTCAAGGACAAGCTCAAGGGCAAGCTCGGCATCCCTGCGTGCGTAATCAACGAATTTACGGAATTTTTCCCCAGAGTCATTCCAGTGCTCTTCCATTTCCAGAGGGGGCACATCAAGCTTCTCGCGGTTCAGAAGCTCTTTGGAAACAGCCCTCAAAGTATACTGCTTCAGGCTGAAAGCTCTCCTTACGAGCGGGAGGGCATCCACAACCACCCTTCCTTTAACCTCAGTCCGTGTAATGAGCCCGAATCTTCTGTAACCGATCTGGCTGCCGTCCCTGCCGACAACAGGGCTGATTGCTTCTCCTTTTGCATTCAGGGCTTTAACCCTGTCCGTAATATAAGGAATATCGAAGTCCTGGTGGTTGTACCCTGCAACAATATCAGGGTCGTATTCGCAAAAGATCTCGAAAAAGCGATTTAACATATCAGTTTCATCTTTACAGGGAAGGACGTCACCGTTCATCCCCTCAGCAGGTTTTGCCAGGAGAATAAGGGTTTTGTGGCCTTTATACTCGGGCTCAAAAGAGAAACTGATCATGACTATAGGTGAGACATCCGGAGAAGGCATCCCTCCGTCAAGAGGCAAACACTCAATATCAAAAGAGAGGTATTTCAGAGGAGCAATAGTCAGGTTTTCAACCCTTTTTAATTCGGACCCGAGGATTGAAGTATCACATGCAAATCTTTCGCAGCGAGAGCTACCCCCAGAGCCTGACTTTAAGTATTTGACAGGATCAACCGGTTTTCCTTCTGCGTCAATCCAGACCATGCCTCCGAGGTCCCTATCAATTAAAAAGCGGTTTCTGAAAAGGATATCACTTTCATAGATCTGCCAGTCACCTTCGGCTTTCAAAACATTCTGGATCTTCAGAACTTCATCCCTTATCTCAGGCACATCCCTTGGCAGACCGGTAGTTATCCTGAGGATTTCTGTCTTTGTTTTCTGATATCCTACGGGCTCGAATTTTTCGACAATTTCGACCTTCTTGACCTGCTCGAAAGTATCTTTGATAATCCTTGCTACAGCGTGCAGGTCTCCTGAGGCCTTAAGATAAAAGTAAGGCTCAAAATCCGGGACAAAGCAGCATACGCTTTTTCCGTCCGCCCCCCTGCCAAAGAGGCGGATGACAGGGCTACTGCCAACGATTTCGTAATCTGCATCCAAGATCTGAAAATCCATAGGCATGGTTTAAAGCTCAAGGTAGACATATAGCTTTTGTTGTATTTTTGATAAATGAAGACCTACACTGAAAAAGCCTGCCAAGCCCGAAAAATAATCAGCCCGGGAAACTCAAACTGAAAAAGCGCCTGAAAGAGACATTATGTCAAATGGAGCTGAAGCTCCAACAGCATTGACTATAGAATCTGCTTTTAAATCTTCAAGAGTAAGGTAGGTGGCTCCAAGGGCTGTAGAGATTCTCCGTGCAAGCCCGAATTTTACCATGCTGCTTTCCGTATCAATTACGGCAGACTTTATGCCATTCTCCCTTATCTTGAAAGCTACCGTGGTTATCTCCTGCAGAGGAGGCTCGCCGTTCATGCTTACATTTGCCCTGCCATCAGAAATCAGAACGATAAAAGGACATGTATCAGGATTACGCAGGAGTTCTGTTTTTATGACCTCATAACCTTTGACAAGCCCCCTCGATAGAGGAGTCTTTCCGCCTGTGGGCATCTCCTGAAGGTACTTCTGAGCCATCTCGATGCTTGATGTCGGAGGCAACAAAACTTCTGCGCTATCTCCTTTAAATGAAATAAGCCCCACCCTGTCCCTTTTCTGGTATGCGTCCATAAGCATCGAAAAAACCGCCCCTTTGGAAGCAACCATACGCTGTCTGGCCCCCATGGAACCACTGGCATCCACTATAAAAAGAACAAGGTTGCCTATCTTTTTCTCCCTGACCTTTTTCCTGAAATCTGACTCATGAATTATTATGGAGTTTCCGTTTTTTTCCCGTGTGAGCTGGTAAGGAGCGGCAGCCCTCAGAGTAGCATCAAATGCGATGTCTGTAGTTTTTTCGTGAGGAATTGTACTTTTTATGTACCTGCCCTGTCTGGAACTTGTAAGAGTTTTACTGCGCCTGCCTGTTCCTTTTCGGTCAGCTCTGAGAAATTCGGGAGCCAATTGTTTTACCTGATAGCTTTCCCCCATAGCAAAAACAGTTTCTAAGGAGGTATCATGTTGCCCCTCAATTTGATTCTGTGTGTTGTCCGGTTGCTGCTCTTCAGGATGTTCGTGAGGTTTTTCAGGATTTTCTTTATGTTCTTGTTTTTGCTGTTCCTGTTTATTTCTCTCTTTTTCTTTTTGTTTTTCCCTGTGGTTTTCAATGCTTTCATCCAGTTTATCCTGTTTGTCGGAATGGGAATCAAAAGGTTTCCTGCGCATGCGGTGAGAGAGAACCAGTTCAGCAGCTTCTTTTACGTCCTCTTCAAGGACATCTATTCTTCCATTAAAAGCTGCAAGGGTTATTGAGGCTTTCATCATTGTTATGTCCGCCCTGTGCCCGTCGACCCCCATATCAACGCAGATCTGGCTAATTAGCTCAAGCATGTCATCTGAAATCCGGACTCTGGAAAGCAGTTGTTTTGCATTGAGAATCTGTCCGCACAGTTCAGCTTCAGCAGCCTGCCAGTTTGCTGCAAAAACTTCAGGGTCTGCCTCATAACTGAGCCTGTATTTTATAAGCTCGACTCTTCTGGATACATCGCTGATTCCCTTTACATCCACACATAAACCGAAGCGGTCAAGCAACTGAGGCCTCAGTTCCCCTTCTTCTGGATTCATCGTGCCTACAAGTACAAAGCTCGCAGGATGGGAGTAAGAAATTCCTTCCCTTTCAATGGTGTTTACTCCCATCGCAGCAGAATCAAGGAGCACATCTACAAGATGGTCATCCAGAAGGTTAATCTCATCCACATACAGAATTCCCCTGTGAGACATTGCGAGCACTCCCGGTTCAAATCGTTTTTCTCCTTTCTTGATAGCATATTCTATGTCAAGAGTCCCGACAACTCTGTCTTCAGTGGCACTTACAGGCAGATCCACAACCTTCATTTTCACCCCGGAAGTATGCAGGTCTCCACTTTTTAATTTTTCAAAGCATTCCTCACACAGTTCATTTTTATTATCAGGGTTGCATTTGAATTTGCAGCCCTCAACAACTTCGATTTCAGGAAGGAGGTTGGCGAGTGCCCGAACTGCAGTCGATTTGGCAGTACCCTTTTCCCCCCTTATAAGAACTCCTCCCAGTTTCGGGTTAATAAGGTTCAAAACAAGAGCTTTTTTCATTCTTTCCTGCCCGACTATAGCAGTAAAAGGGTAAGCAGCAACGTTATGGTTTCTCATGGTTCGCCCCAGTGGGTTTTTAAACTCTTACCAGGTATTCCTCAATACTCATAGCAGGTATGGGCCAGCTTGAAACGGATGGAAGGATGGACTCCACATTTTCCACCTTATTCATGAAAGGATAGAAGGTCACGTAGCTATTCCCTGAAGTCTTCTTTTCAAACCGTCCAATCCAGATTTCTTCAGTTACATTGATATCAGAACCGGACCAGATATCATGCTTATTTTCAAGCCTGAGTTTAGGATAAGTCTCAACCACAGTAAGCTGTCCAAACTTTTCCCCATAGCCCAGTTCAAGCGGGCTGTCAGAGAAATGCAGAAGATATTTCAGACTAACAGCAGAAAGCTCCTTTCCCTGCATGGTGCTGTCGACATATACGGAAAAGATGGGCACTTCAACGCCATTTAGTTCTTTTTTGTAGAGGAAGGTGTGAATTCCAAGATCCGCCGATTTACCGGGAGAAATAATACTTGAATAAACCGGAAGGTTGTTCCTGGAAAGAGTGAGGCAGGCCTTATCTGAATCAAAATCGGTAACTTTCAGAGTATACCCCTCTTGAAGGTTATACTCTTCATTCGGATAGAGTATCTTATCATCCTCTTCCAGCAGGATATTTACGATTCCCTGATCAGTGCCAAGATACGCATATTTTTTACCGTCCCAGCCCAATAGGGAATATCCCTGATTGAACACATCTCCTCCATAATCCATCATCTCAGGGTTTTTATAAGCGATTTTAACAGGCAGGGATTCATAAACCAGACCTCCTTCAGGGATCCAATCGTTTCCGGCATCAATGGATATCTTAAGGCTTTCAGTACTGAGATCATATTCCGGGTCATAGAAGAGCATACCAAAGGATTCGGCTGTCCAGTTGCAGGAGTCTGGAGAGGAGTCTGAACGATTTACAGTTAAGGAGGTCCCCCTGATTTTATATGATGTTATAGTATCTCTGGTCATGTTGTAAGAACACGCCCGATACACATTATCAGCAACCCTTAAATCAATCAGGTCGTCAAGGATAGTGACATAATCTCCGAGATACAAGCTTATAGGCGCTTTGTTTTTCAACTCGATACTCCTGTTTGTAACTGCAGTTACCTCGAACTTGCCGTACTCGTCTCCTTTTTCGATCTTACAAGGCATATCCGAGTAGTGGTTTACGCTTTTAAGGCGCACAATGGGATCTTTGCTGTCAAGGACCTTTTCCAGGGTTCCTTCCAGGATCACGTATTCTGTGCCGTCGACCTCTGTCGTGAAGTTAAACTTCGAGCCCTCTTCTACGGTTTTCGTAGTAACGGATGTGGAATTTTTCTGGAGCTCAAGAAGGGCGTAATTTCCGTTTATACCCTGAAGCACCAGTTTACAGCCGTTTCCGAGATCAAAATCATTTCCTCGTTGAAGATCACGAGTTCCGGAACTTATCAGGCTTTCACTAAGCATCCCTTCCTCAAGAACCTTGTATTTTTTCCCGAAAAAAGCAGTTGAACCGGAGGTGATTTTCGAAGTATAAATTGCGTCTCCTGTGTCAATAAACCCATCATCTGAGAAAATAAGTTCAAGGGATTCATAGTATGTCCCGGAGGTGGTTGAATAATAAAATCCAGGGCAGTTTTCTGCATTGAGAATATGATGATCTCCTTTTGCAATGCTTATAAGCTGACCTCGCTGTTCGATAGCACATTCTACAGGAATGATAACACATAAAATCGCAAATAGGAAAAAAACTACGTGCTTTATTTGTAAAACAGCATGATTACCATCAATAATAGCCATAATAATTGCAACTTCAGTATTACTAAATAACCTTTTCTATTTTAAATTCTAAAAATAAAAATTTGGCTTGAGAAAAAGAGATCCAAATCAAACCCAGATTAGATTTTTCATTTCTTTTCCATTTGAGGCATATGAAAATGGTATAGCCAATACATAGTGAATCCTGGGAAAAGAAAGGCTGAAAAAATAATAAGATTTGATAGAAAGGAGACTCTAGAATTCATTTTTTGGTAAATATAATTTTTAAAAATATTCCCTATTAGTAACCATATATTAAAAAAAAGTATAACTATATTTGTAAAATCTAAGAATATTTAGAAATATTTATTAACTCCAAGGCATGGATATACTTTTTATGATTTCAGGAAAAAGTGCTGTAATAGGATTCACATTTCTGCTCTTTGCAGTTCTGGGAATATTGTATTTTCAAACAGCATCAACTGAAAAGATAGTTTACGAGGAAAATTTTGGGGATATTTCAGAGATCGAAGGAGATTTCCTCAGGTGCGAAGACAGCACACTTTACCTTGAAACTCAAAATTCTGCACAGACCGCAGAAGGAGCATGGAATAAAAACGTAAGCCTGTCTCCCGGAAGGATTTCCTGGAAATGGGACGGACAGGATACGGGTAACTTCAGCCTCTGGTTAAAGGTCACATTCAGCGACCATAAGTCCATTTATTATGTTGCAGCAGGAAGTAGAAATCCACAGTCGGAAGGTGAGTTTTACCGGGACAGTGAAAACCGGCGACGATTTTCTCCTTCTATTGTAATAGCCGGGATTCCGAGAGGTATGGTAAAAAGAGACCTCATTGAAGATTATACCAGGTACTGCGGCCCCGTTGAAAATGTAAGGGTTGTAAGGTTAAGTGCAGGTTTTGGGGACTACAGCATCATTCAAAGGAACATTTTGAGAATATCAGACCTGAAAATCTACAGCCAAATATGAACTAACCAAAACTAACCAAAATAATCTGAAAGCCAGAGGAACCTGAAAATGAAAAAGAGTAATGTAGCATTGATACTTGTATTTACACTTATTTTTTTAGTGTGCTCTGGGTGTGTATCTTCCGATATAATATCTGCCGAGAGAATATCTTCAGATAATGTTTCTTCCCATAAAGACAATGAAAACGCAGGAGAGAGTTCAGGCAATGAGCTGAATCAGAGGAGCACGGAATCTCATGAGAAGTCTTCACCTTACCTTTACTGGGAGTATGAGCTTGGAGACATAGCCCCTGAAAATATAAGTGAAGGACGCTCAACCGTTCAGGACTGCGTAAAGTATACTTATGACGGAAAATACGTAGCTGTAGGGACAGGAAAAAACCTGACAGTTCTTGACGTGATAGATAAAAACGTGCTCTGGGAAAAGATTCTCAAAGGAAATATCTCAGACCTTTCTTTTTCAAAAGACGGGAAGTACCTGCTTGTAGGAGAGAGAAGCACTGACGGTTACATATATTCCCTGAACGCCAGCACAGGAGATGAGATCCACAGCTACAGGACCGCAGATGACCTGGGAACCGGCACGAACACCAAAAATCAGCCCTGTGTATATAGAATAACAGCTGCTGATGATGCTGTATACATTGCAGCAGGAAGATACTGGAAAGATCCGGGATATGGGCTGGCTTCAAGAGTTTACAGGTTCAGCCCTGAAGGAACTATATCCTGGAAGCTTCCTGCGGCAGGAAATTATGACCTGAGTGTAAACTGGATAGATTCAAGTCAGGATGGAAAAAACGTGGTTTTTTCAATAGGGGACTGGACGAACTCCCTTGAAACCGGTGCAGTCATCTACTCCGTTGATAAAAACGGAAATCAGCGCTGGAAATATGAAATCCCGCCTCTCAGACCTTATTTTATATCTACAGCCATCTGGCACGGGCTTGATATTTCAGAAGATGGGTCCAGGATAACTGCCTATACAGGGGACGGAAGAAATTACCTGTTTTATGACTCCGAGATGAAAGGACCGGGAGACGGCAAATCCGAGTGGCACTTTGAGAAATACCAGTCCAACGTGACAGCTCCGGAAGAGCTTGAAGGAAATGTCATCTATACTTACGGTGAAAACGCAAAGATTGCGACTGAAAATGAAATTTTTTACCTGACTGGAGCTACCCTCCCTGTATATTATCCCGGAGATGTCCCTATGACACACCCCCTTGAAAATTCTCTCATATCGTGTGATGTAGAGACAGGAGAAACTTCCTGGAGTTATAGCCTGGGAGGCCGCTGTACAGGGATATTTTTCTCTCCTGATATGAAGTTCTTTGTCCTGCCAGTCGGAAAAGATACGTCGTCAGGCAATACCCAGTTCCACGGAATCCATGCATTTGATTCCCAGAAACCCGGGAATGGGAACTCAAAGCTGCTCTGGAAATTCAATACCGAAGGGGTTGTTGTGAATGCTGCAGTTTCTTCGGACTGCACCGTAGCTGCAGTTGAAGTCCCTCTGAAACTCAAAAGTGGAAATGTAACCGGAAAACACAGGTTACTAATTGTCAGGTGAGAGAATGAAATGGAAACCTTTGATAGTCCTGCTTATTGCGATTTTGATGGTTTCGGGATGTGTTGATAAAACCCAGGAGTCAGGCAGCGACGGATCGGTCCAGGCTTCAGGCATAGAAATTCAGAGGGCACAGGAAACAGGTAACTCCGAAGGGAATTCCGGAGCCGGAGCTCTCATAGACTCAATAGTCTTCTCGAGAACAGGAGCTCTGCTTACACTGAAAAGTGAGACCAAAATATCAGAAATCAGGATTTATTCTGACAACGAACAGATAGCTTCTCAGAAGATTGAAAAAACTGAAGACAATGTCTTTGCTTCCTTTGATTGGAACCCCGAAACTCGGTATAGGTTAGAGGTAATAACAGGCTCAGGGATGCTCACCACAATTGAAGCATATGCCCCAGGAAAACCTGCTATGAAAGAAGAATATACTATTGAACTTGAGGGTGTAACTCCCGGAGATATCGAAAAAACATCTACAAATATAAAAGGTGTGACGAAATTTTCTCCTGACAGCAAGTACCTTGCGATAGGGACTCATGGAGGTTCTCTAAAACTTATAGATGTCGCGACAGGGGAAAAGGTCTGGGAAAAGCAGCTTGTTAAAGGGATATCCAATGCAAGAATTGCAGACATAGAGTTTTCAGAGGACGGAAAGCATCTTTTTGTGGGGGAAGAGAGCCCGGATGCTTTTCTCTATTGTTTTGATATTAGCGGCACTGAAATCTGGAAATTTGGGGCAGGCAGTGACCTGGGTTCAGACCTCAAGTACATGCCTGCCATGAAAAAGATAAAACTTGATTCGCAAGGGAACATCTATGTAGCTGCCAGCAGGGCCTGCGGTTACATCGGTGAGAAATACAAGTACCTGGCAAGGATTTACTCCTTCGATCCGGAAGGCAATCTGCTCTGGAAATTCCCAGAGTCCGAATTTATAGACTCGGGAGTCACATGGATTGATGTCACCCCTGATGGGAAATACGCTGTCTTTGGCACCACCTGTTTTACAGAGGCAGATAAATGGAGAGAAGGCACTGTTCATGTCCTGAACGGAAACACGGGAGAAGAACACTGGAGCTATCAGATCCCGCCAGTTAAACCGTTTTTTGACTACTCTGCAATCTGGTACAGCACACAGATTACTCCTGACGGCGGGCAGATAATTACGATGACAAGCGACGGTAGAGCATTTTTGTTTAATAACTCTCGCATCATTGAGACAGGGATGCCCGAGATTGCCTGGCAACAGAACATCTCAACCCCGATAGTAGTGAGCGGAGTCCCAATTTACGGGAGTGCTAATTATGCTTACATTGTCAATGACACCCTGATCTTTTCGGTAGGCAGTACGTTCTCCAAAGACAAGAATAAGGATGCTCCGTTTGAGCACCCCAGTGGAAACAGCCTCTTTGCCTATGATTATGAAGGTAATCTGCTCTGGAAATGGAGAGTGGACGGCTATGCGGGAGAGTGTGCAAGAAACAACCGTTATCTTGTGATCCCGCTTGCCCAGAACCTGGTAACCGAGGACAGAAGCGTACACGGCATATATGTCTTTGACGCATCAAAAAGCGGAGGCGCAAGCTCAAGGCTAATCCAGACCTACAATACTGAAGGGATCACAGTGTCTGCCGATATCTCGCCTGACGGCAGGTATATTGCAGCCCTTGAAGCCCCCGCAAGGCTTGAAGACGGCACCGTTCTCGGGAAATATAAAGTGCATATTCTTACCTGAGGGTGAAGTATGAAAATTGTATCAGTAACCTGGAATTCATACATTCCCACCCTTTTCAGGGCAGCAGATGAGCTTGGGATAGAACTTGAGGCTTACTACTCAAAAATCCTTGAAGAAAAACCAGAAGAAGTCGAAAGCGTGCTCTCCGCGTGCGAGCATGCTGATGCTATTTTTCTCTACCATATAGCCAATCCCTTCTGGGAAGATTTCTATAAAAGGCTTGAACCTCTAAAAACAGGGATACCTGTAATCTGTGTAGGAAGCAACCCCTCAAGTTTCACCCTTTCTTCAGTAAAACTCGAGATCGCAGCTACATGTTTTTCATATATGATCTACGGAGGGGAAGAAAACTTTGGCAACATGCTCAGATATATTTTAAAAGAAGTTTTTGGGAATGAAATAGAAGTAAAACCTCCGAAAAAGATACCCTGGGACGGGATCTATCACCCGGATGCCGCAGAAATGTTCTCAAACCTTCAGGGCTATCTGAACTGGTACGGGCCCCTGAAAGATAAAACCGTGGGTCTGCTCATATCCAGAACTTCCTGGGTAAATAATGAACTTGAGATTGAGAAAACTCTCATAAATCAATTTGAGAGCTCAGGACTTTCTGTCGTTCCTGTTTTTGCGTACTCCCTGAAAGACGAAGAGCTGGGAAGCAGGAGCATGGATGATGTCATAGAAGCTTATTTTATAAAAGATGGCAGACCCATTATAGACTGCCTTGTGAAACTCTCTCCTTTCTTCATTGCCAGCAGCAAGGCAAAAGAAAGAGATGCTTCATGTGCAGCAAAGGGCATAGAAGTATTGAAAAAACTTGATGTTCCTGTGTTCCAACCCTTAATTTCACACTGTATGACCGTTGAGCAGTGGCAGGAATCTAACGGGTTAAGTACTGAGATCGGCTGGAGTGTGGCTTTGCCCGAATTTGAGGGCGGGATCGAGCCTATAATAATAGGTGCGGGCAAAGTGGAAGGAGACTACATGAGCCGTTTTCCTATCCAGGACCGCTGCTCAAAACTTGCATCAAGGGTTTTGAAATGGATAGAACTCAGGAAAAAACCGATTAACCGGAGAAAAGTTGCATTTATCCTTCATAACAGGCCCTGTACAGGGGTTGAAGGTTCGGTAGGTGATGCTGCAAACCTTGATTCCCTTGAAAGTGTAGCCAGAATCCTGAACCGAATGCAAGAAACAGGCTACAATGTCAATCCCCCCCTGAACGGAAAAGATCTTATTGAGACCATCCTTAGCAGAAAAGCAATTTCCGAATTCAGATGGACTCCCATAAACGAGATAGTAAAGAACGGGGGAGCTCTCGCTTTTGTGGAAAAAGAAGAATATGAGAAGTTTTTCAACACCCTGAATCCGGGTGTAAGGCAGAGGATAATTGATAGCTGGGGTAACCCTCCAGGAGAAGAAGTCAATGGCATCCCTGCTGCAATGGTTTACGAAAACAGGATAGTTGTGACAGGGGTTCAGTATGAAAATGCTGTGATCTGCGTACAGCCAAAACGCGGATGTGCAGGTGCCCGGTGTGACGGAAAGGTCTGCAAGATCCTGCACGATCCCTATGTCCCTCCAACTCACCAGTACCTTGCAACCTACACATACCTTGAGAATACCTTTGGAGCCGACGTGCTCGTACACGTGGGGACCCACGGAAACCTTGAGTTCCTTCCCGGAAAAGGAGTGGGGCTTTCACAGGACTGTTACCCTGACATAGGAATCGGGACAATTCCTCACCTCTACATCTACAATTCCGATAACCCTCCCGAAGGCACGATTGCCAAACGCAGGAGCCTTGCCTGCATTGTTGACCATATGCAAACAGTCATGACCGCAGGAGGGCTTTATGAAAACCTTGCAGAACTTGACAGGCTGCTAGGGGAATACGAACAGGTAAAACACGATAAAGGCAGGGCACATGCTTTAAAGCACCTGATCCTTGGCGAGATTAAAAAATCGAACCTTGACGCCGAGATAAAAGCTGACCACGAAACTCCTTTTGATGAAATTATAAAAAAAGCACATGAAGCCCTTGGAAGGATCAGGAACAGCCAGATCCACCATGGAATGCATATCTTCGGACAGCTTCCTGAAGGCGAGAACAAAGTTGAGTTCATAAACTCTATTTTAAGGTATGATGACCAGGAAAGTGTGGGAAAAAGGGTTTCTATCCGAAGGCTGATTGCAGAGATTCTGGGGCTTGACCTTGACGAACTGATCTCTGATCAGAGCCGGATTTCAGAGAATGGGAAATCTAACGGACAGCGGCTTGAAGAAATTGATTCTCTTTCAAAAGACTTTATCAGGACATTCATAAATAATCAGGAAAAAGAGCCGTCCTCAATAACAAGAGAAATCTTTACAGGGCAGGACTTTACAGAACAAAATGTTACAGGACAGAGCATAAATCCTGCCATTTCTCAGGAAGCTGCTGCAACCTGTGAAAGGATTATCGACCTTGAGTCAAGAATTAATGCCTCTCTTGAGGTTGAATCTCTTTTACATGGCTTTGAAGGAGGATACATCCCTGCCGGCCCTTCCGGGCTTATTATGCGCGGAAGAGAGGACGTACTGCCTACAGGCAGGAACTTTTATTCGCTTGACCCGAGGAGGGTCCCGACAAAAGCTGCATGGAGAGTTGGACAGCAACTTTCGAGGGTTTTGATTGACAAACACTTAAGGGACGAGAACCTCTACCCTGAAAATGTTGGCTTTTACTGGATGGCAAATGATGTTATGTGGGCTGACGGAGAAGGCATGGCACAGATGATGAGCCTTCTCGGGGTCGAACCGGTCTGGCTCAGCAATGGGCATCTTAAAGGATTCTCAATTATTCCGCTTAAAGAGTTAGACAGGCCCAGAATTGATGTTACGGTCAGAGTTTCAGGAATCATCAGGGACAATTTTCCGAACTGTCTGGAGGTTATCGACGAGGCTATCCAGGCTGTAGCTTCTCTTGACGAACCTGAGGAGATGAATTACCCTAAAAAGCACAGCCTTCGGATGATTGAAGAAGGAGTGGGGGCAAGAGAATCTACCTTAAGGATATTCTCAAGCAAACCCGGGACATATTCGGCAGGAGTACAGCTTGCAGTCTATGCAAGTGCCTGGAAGGACGAAAAGGACCTGGCAGATATTTTTCTTTACTGGAACGGTTATGCATACGGAAAAGATGTAAAAGGAAAGGAGGCTCACACCCAGCTTGCTTCGAGCCTTAAAACGGTTGACGCTACATTTAACAAAGTGGTCAGTGATGAGTATGACCTTCTGGGCTGTTGTTGTTATTTTGGAGTACACGGAGGGCTCACCGCTGCTGCAAAGCAAGCTTCCGGAAAGGAGGTAAGGGTTTATTTCGGAGACACAAGAGAACCGCAGCACGTCGAAGTCAGGGATATGGCTGACGAACTGCGCAGGGTAGTAAGGGCCAGGCTCTTAAACCCGAAGTGGATCGAAGGCGTGAAACAACATGGGTATAAGGGTGCACAGGATATTTCTAAAAGAGTTGGAAGAGTCTATGGATGGGAAGCTTCTACACAGGAAGTGGATGACTGGATCTTTGATGATATCACAAAGACATTTGTGCTCGACGAAGAAATGCGCCGGTTCTTTGAAGAGAATAACCCCTATGCCCTTGAGGAGATGGCGCGCCGGCTCCTTGAAGCGCAGTCAAGAGGTCTCTGGGACCCGGACCCTGGACTTCTTGAAGAACTGAAAAACTCCTATCTTGAAATCGAGAGCTGGATGGAGGAGCTGGCAGGAGAAGGGGAATTTCAAGGAGGGGCTGTAGACATCATTAGCTTTGAAGATGTCCCTGACTGGGATAAAAAGATGCAGGAAATCCGAAAAAATCTCAGATAAAAAAGGTTGCGGAATGAAAAACACAGCTATTCTCCTCCTCAAAGCTTTTCTCCTTGTACTGGTGTTCATTTTACAGCCGACAGCCCAGGCACAGGAGGACTTTGAACCTGAAGAGATGACCGCATTCATGCTCCAGGTCCCTCACGGAGTGGAAGGTAACGGGCTTGCAGTTAGAGGTGGTAACCTTTCTGCATACCTTTTTTTTGAAAGCTATTATGAAGGAAATATGGATGTAATACTGGAACTCTGTTTACCTGAGGGTTTCGTGGTCCGGGACACGCCTGTACATTCATTTTCGCTCCAGACAGAGTATGAGGACTGGTACAGGCTCATTGATTTTTATATTCCGCAGGACTTGCCTTCCGGAATCTATAATATAACTGCAACTGCAGTTGTTGATGTTGACGGGAATCAGCATACCATTATGCGTAGAACCAGGATAAGGGTTGCTTCAAAAGAAGAAATTGCAGATGAGATCTCAATTTCCGGACTGATAATACCTTCAGATGAGGATGGATACGGAGATCCAAGTCATCCTTCCAACACGCTGGTTATACGGGAAACATCTCCTGTTCTCAGAAAGCTGCTTAAGGTTACAGACCTCCAGATTGGTAGAGAGGAGCTCACTTCAACTTTCATAGGAGTGGAGGTTGCCAATAACGGAGTCAGCACGGTCCCGGTTATAGTTACTTATGAAATCCTTGATATCAAGACCGGAGAACCTGTAAGAGCATTCAAGCCTGCCATTATGGGAATGGATGCGGATACCTTCTGCTATGCCGCTTTAACTCTTTCCCCTGGTTCAAGTTCGCTGGTAAGCCTTCCTCTCTATATATCTGAGAATGCAATGGGAGGAAACTACCTGCTGAGGGTTAAGGTAAAGCCCACAGGCAGCGATTGGATTGCAGCAACGCAGAGCCAAAAAATAACTGCAACCTCAAGGAAATGGGGGCCCATACTGATTACATTTATCTCCGCATTGCTTGGAGTGACTGCAGTCAGCCTTTTCTTCATAAAGTCAAAAGAGATAATGGACAGGTTCAAGACCCGCAACCTTGTGCTGATTTCCCTTTTTGGAACTGTTTCCTTTGCAGCCATAAACCTGCCAATGACGATCCTGTGGGAGATGTCTCATGCTATATTCGGGCCTTTCAGTTTCCTGTTTACCGGGCTCTTTTATGAAATCCTTCTTTACATGCTCATTGCCTCCCTCGTTGTCCTGATACCGAAACCAGGAGTTGTAAGCCTTTTCATGATGGTCAGATTCCTGCTGGGGGGCTTTATAACCGGGAGTTTTACTCCTATCACTTTTATAACGCTGTCAGTGAGTGCGGTAATTCTTGAGGTTATGATGTATGCTGCAGGTATAACTGGCAAAAACCCGGACCCGGAAAACAGGCTAAGGGTGGGAATTGTCTGCGGAATTGCAGATATGGTCAGCGGGTATACATCCTTCAGTGTCTGGATGGTGCTCTATCGGCTGTTTTACAGTAACTGGTACATAACGGCGAATATTCTGATCGACGGGTTCCTCTATACTTTCATAGGAGCATGGTTCGGAATAAGCCTGGGGAACAGACTGAAAAAGGTGGCAGAATAAGGCGGGAGAGAATAAAAGCATCAAAATCAGGGTTATGCAGTGGGAGATAGTATAAATGAAACAGGATAAGGGCGATACAATAATAGAGATCAAAGATTTGTGGTACACATATCCCGGGAGATCGGAACCAACTTTAAGAGGAGTCGACCTGAAAATAGAAGAAGGTGAATTTGTCCTCCTGACGGGGCCTACGGGCTGTGGGAAGAGTACTTTACTGAAAACACTTAACGGCATAATTCCCCACGAATCAGGAGGAATATTTTCAGGAGGAATAAAGATATCAGGGGTAGAGACCGCAGATTCAAACCAGATGGAGCTTTCAAGGAAAGTCGGGCTTGTATTCCAGAACCCCGATGATCAGATATTTTCTACAACTGTTGAGGACGAAGTAGCTTTTGGGCCTGAAAACCTCTGCCTGGAAAGGGAAGAGATTGATAAAAAGGTAGGAGAATCTCTCCGAATGGTGGGGATGACCGGACACCGGCTGAGCTCCACGAATGCTCTTTCAGGGGGACAGAAGCAGAGAGTCTGTATTGCGAGTATGCTTGCGATGACGCCTGAAATACTTGCCATGGACGAGCCTGTAAGCCAGATGGACCCTATGGGCACCCAGGAAATCCTGAACACCGTCAGGGAACTCAACAGGAAAATGAAGCTAACTATTCTGCTGGTTGAGCACAGGCTGCACGAACTTGCACCTTTTGCAGATAGGGTTGTCATAATGGACAGCGGAAAAATAATCTTCGACCAGCCCGCTTCAAAAGCTTTTGATCATCTTGAGATCTTTCACGGGCTTGGGCTTCGCGTTCCTGAACCGGTTGAACTCTGCCACACCCTGGGAATAAAGGCAAGCCCTTTCAGTGCTGAAGAAACGTTCCCCCTGCTGAACACAGGGGACTTTAAAGAAAAAACAAGGAGATATTTAACGCGTCCTGACCCGGAAAGAAGAATCGAACTTCCGGAACCTCACGCAAAAAATACCGGGCCTTTGATTTCAATCCGGGATTTATGGTCCGGATATGAGAAAGACAGGATGGTACTCAAAGGCATAAACCTGGAAATCCGAAGAGGCGAAAGGGTTGCGGTTATGGGTATGAATGGTTCGGGCAAATCAACCCTGCTTCTGAACCTTGCAGCCATGCTCAAGCCTTATAAAGGAAATATAAAGGTTTTCGGAGAAGATACAAAGTCAAAAAATCCATACTCTTTTGCAGGTAGAATCGGATTCGTGTTCCAGAACCCAGATCTTATGCTTTTCTGCGATTCGGCTGAAGAAGAGGCAAAGTTCGGGCCTCTCCAGTTAAAGTTCAAAAATATAGAGGAAAGGGCAAGAATTTCCCTTGAAGCGATGTCAATTCTAAATCTCAAGCAGGATCTTCCCCAATCCCTGAGCAGAGGGCAGAGATTGAGGACGGCTGTCGCCTCTGTACTCTCTATAGACCCTGAGCTCATCCTTCTTGATGAACCTACAACAGGGCAGGACAGATTGAATATAGAGCAGATGATGGATTATTTTAAAAATAAAGGCTCAACTCTTGTGTTCTGTACTCATGATATCGAAATTGCAATGCTCTATGCCACACGAATTCTTGTGATGAATGAGGGCCAGATTATAGCGGATGGAAAAGGAAGAGATATTATAAAGAATATCGATATTCTAAGGAAAGCATCACTCACACAGCCACCTGTTGTTGAAATCGCTAATTATCTTGGGATTGATGCCTTTTCGATCACAGAACTTGTAGAGACTCTGATCCGCAGAAATCCCGAAGCAATAAGTGTTGAAGGGATAGTATGATAAGTGCCAGATCAATTGCGGAACCGACAATTAAAGACACGATAATTCACAGGATGGATCCCAGAGCAAAGATCCTGATCCTGATCTCAACTGCCTTTGTAGCTGTAACCCTGGACAAACCCGAAACCATGTTTTTATTGTTTATGACCATAATTTCAGGGTTTGCACTTGCAAGAATGCCTGCGATAAAGCTCAAAACCCTGACAATTCTGCTCATACTTTTGATCTGGGGAACCATCTATTCCCAGGCTCTATTTTATTCCCAGCTCCCGAGAACTGTTATTTTTACCATAATCAGCCCGGATTTTCCTGTTATGGGCTGGCTGACAAACGGAGGGATGTTTGTATATGCAGAAGGGCTTCAACACGGTGCAATTCAGGGCTTGAGGTCTGCTTCAATTCTGTCCCTTGGATTATTGATGTGCTGGACCACGGATTCAAGAGATATGTTAAACGGACTTGTCGGGCTTAGAGTTCCTTACAGCGTGGCTTTTATGGTGGTTACAGCAGTAAGGTTCCTTCCAATAATAATTACCGAGGTGGCTACCGTAATAACAGTCCAGAGGCTCAGGGGCTTTAATCCTAAAAGGTTCGGGTCAGGGATTATCAAGACATCACTCAACATACTGACCCCTACACTGTCAAACTGCGTGAGGAGAACAGGCACCCTTGCAATTTCCATTCAAAGCAGGGCTTTCCGGGCAAATACGGAAAGGACATACCTCAAAAAACTGAAGTTTTCGGAATTTGATAAGGTAGTGGTCGCTTTCTGCATTTTTGCTGCCATAAGTATTGTGATCATAAAGCTTCTTTACAACATGTACACGAGTGGAATTTATTACACTTCAGGCTTAAGACCTGTTTATGCAATTGCCAGGGGATACCTGTGATAGAAATAAAAAAATTGTCCAGATCATTCGGCAACCTCCTTGCTGTTGATAACCTCGACCTTGATGTGGGAAACGAGATCTTCGGGCTTCTGGGTCCCAACGGGGCAGGTAAAAGTACGACAGTTATGATGCTCACAACCCTGTTGAGGCCGAGCAGCGGCACTGCAAAAGTCTGCGGGTATGATATTGTTAAGGACTCAAAGAAGGTAAGGTCAAAAATAAGCTATGTCCCGCAGGATATGGCAGTGGACAGGAAGTTGACAGGCAGGGAAAACGTGATGCTTTTTGCAAAGCTCTACGGGATCCCGAACAGGAATTCAAAGGTAGACGAAGTGATTGAAATGATGGGGCTTTCGGACCGTGCCGGCGACCTTGTGGCTAAGTACTCGGGAGGGATGAGGCGGCGCCTTGAACTTGCCCAGGCACTTGTGCACGAACCCGAAGTCCTTTTTCTCGACGAGCCTACTCTCGGTCTGGACGTGAGCGGCAGAAAGAAGATATGGGAGCATATCAGGATGCTGAAAGCCGAAGGAATGACTATTTTCATGACCACCCATTACCTTGAAGAGGCAGAAAAATACTGCAACAGGGTCGCTATTATCGATAAAGGCAGAATTGCAGCTGTCGGCTCTCCTGAGAACCTTGTAAGCTCAATAGGAGAAAATGCCTCCCTCAACGATGTTTTCCTTGAGAAAGTCAAAACCCCTGAGGAGCAGGCAGGATTTAATTCGACCCAGTTCAGGAACCTTCTGAGGCGGAGATAATGAAAGCAGTATTTTATTACTTTGAAAGGGACCTTGTGAAATGGCTCAGGGGCAGAGTAACCGTTGTTTCTTCACTTGTAATGCCTGCAGCCTGGCTCGTATTTGTCGGGCTTGCCCTGCCTACAAAGTTCACCGATAATTATCTTGAGTTTATCACCCCTGGTATCCTTGTCATGACAACACTCTTTTCCTCCCTTCAGGGGGGCTCACTTATGATTTTTGATAAGATACTGGGCTTTTTGAATAAGTTCCTCGCCATGCCTTCACCACGCGAAAGCATGCTGTACGGAAAAATCCTTTTCATCAGCGTGAGGGGGCTGCTTCAAGCAAGCGTGATACTCCTTATAGCTACTGTCCTCGGAGTAAGGGTTTTGAATCCGATAAGCGTATTGTTGATATATCTTACGCTGTTCCTGTTTTCGGTATTTTTTTCTGCTCTCTCTACTATGATAGGGCTGTACCTGGGAGATCATGACAGCTATGCAGCCGTGAACAGTATGATTAGCATGCCTCTGTTTTTCACAAGTACTGCACTTATGCCCTATGATGTCATGCCTGCCTGGTTGAGGACACTTGCAAGTCTCAATCCGGTGAGTTATGCAATAGACAGTACAAGATTACTGTTCGAAGGCACGATTCCGGTTTATGGAATACTTGGACTCGCAACAGGAGCCGGAATCATGGTGCTTCTCGGGACATACCAGTTCCGAAAAGCAGTTGTGTAAAATGAGCTACCACTTATCTAAAGACTGAATGACTTCCGGAATCATAGATGACTATCGGTATCTCCAAAGACTTTAATTCCGGCTGAACCATCTGTATTGTGAACTAATAAAACGCTTCTCTGAACAAAAAAATATTTTTTTAAAGCCAGATGAAGGAGTGTTATTTTTCAATTAAAATCTTGCAGATTACTTTAAGGTCTCTGAGGCGCAGGAGAGAAAAAAATCAAGAATTTCATCTCGGGCATGTCTGAATGTATGAGGAATTGAAATCATAATAAGAACTGAAATCATAATAAAATAGAAGATATAAAAGTAAAATAGAAGATATAAAAGTAAAATAGAAGATATAAAAGTAAAATAGAAGATAT
>OBLN01000172.1_pt1 | contig 24319 bp, 22 predicted proteins | sample 1519301 | NCBI WGS metagenome assembly OBLN01 (sample SAMEA2452533, study PRJEB22499) | sediment metagenome | reverse complement strand
AATCCAAAATTTCCCATCCATGGAAATTTTGAATACACGCTCGCACCGCACCCAGTGCGGCTTCGCTTCGCACGGCGTATCTCCATCCATGGAGATGTTTGGGACACATTCTTATATAGCCCAATGATAAGCCCGCCATTTGTGGGGGCCTATCATCTTTTTAGTATCCTGATTTTAAAATATACCTAATCTACTAGATCATTGATTCAGATAAGTCGTTATGAGAACATTACTCTGCCTGTTAGAAGCGGGGATAATATCATATTCAAGATATGTATTATGGATCATCTGCATTCCATGATAAACAGGCATTGTTGAGTTTATAGAGTTTTTGATTCTGTATGTTCCTGCAGGAAGATCATTGAAAACATATCTGTTGATAAACCAATACTGCTTCCAAAGATTCGAATCGGTCGGTTCATGACCAGTGAGCGGAAGTTCAGGACTGTACTGATAAGTTGTGTCCGGCACATACTCAGCAGATGTATCCTGATGAACAAGCACCATCGGAGCATCTTTAATCCAGTTATCAGGAACTAAAATCATAGGCAGGGCAAGTCTTACAGTAAGCGCAGGTTCAATCACAAGATAATTTGCAACAAGATTATCCGCCTCTGCAAGAACTGCTGATTCTCTCGTTGAAGAATTAAGAAGAGTGTGAGAGGCGCTTATAGAAACAAACCAATCAGTGTCTCTGTACGGATGCGAGTTATTATAAAGTCTTGTATTTTGGGAAACAGCCATCATTGCTTCAACTCTGCTCATAAAAATCTCTGACTGTTTTTTCATTCCTTCAAGATACAGATCAACATAGTATGAAGCAGGCATTCCTGTTTTAGATTTATGACGCTTTTCCAGAATAAGCTGGAGAGTGATGAGCTGAAGATTAGCATACATTTCAAACTGATTAAAAAGTGCCTGGTGATTTTGTTTTGAGAAGGCGTATTTAATATTGATATTACCCCACAGATTGATCGCACTGCTGGTATCGGTTGAACCACTCATAACACGTTGGAATTGTCTCAAAATCTCTTCAAGTTCAATAATGTTCAGTTGCTTCTCAAAATCACTTACAAGCAGCTTCCAGTCTTCATCATCGTAGCCAGCCGCATGTGATGTAATAAACAAAAGAGTATCATGAAGACGCTGGATTTTAACTATGCTGGAAGAGAGGGAGGTAACAAGAGTAGTGTACTCATTGCGTTCTGTCTGCGTCAGAATAAGCTGGAGTGATTGACTGATCTGAACTTGAAATTTTTCCAGCTCCGCCCTTATTTCTTTTATTTCATTGCTGACATCTGTAATAGCATCAAGGATTTCAGCGGTAGGATAAGACGGTTCACTTGATTCCCCGAAAATTTCATCAAGTACCCAACCTGTAGCACGGTCTCCTATCTGCTGACCGGCACCTTCCACTAGCCCTTTTGCAAAAGCAGCAGCTAATGCTCCCTTGGGCATAGGTTCTCCGGAAAAGCTGTGTTTGTGCCCTAATTCAAGTTCATTAAGCAGAAAGGTATTAAAATCATCAAGGCTCGAATACCCTGACGCAGCAGAAGAAAACTCTGATTCTGAAAAGTCGGTATAATAGAAGTTTATATCAGTAAGCAGTCCCTGAGAAACAGGTATCGTCAGAAACTCTGCCACAACAGCTTCAGCAGCATCAAAATCTGTTTCACCGTAACGTGATATAAACTCTGAAACAAGAGTTGAAGCATAACCAACATGTATCATACGGCGTTCTTTTACCAGGGAAGCATTAACATTGGCTTTAAGGACGTCATTAAAAATGGTTCCGGAAGATTCAAACCGTCCGCCGGTAATTTCAAGGTAATAACCATATTGTACTGCACCATAGTCTACCGATACAAGAAATGTCCCGTTTTCTTTGGTTTCAGCAGTAAAAGTTCTCACTAAACTGCCATCTTTATCAAAAACAGAAACATCTGCACCGGAAACAGGTTCACCGGCTGTTGCAATACCCATTATAAGATACGTTGAAGGTTCGTTGTCTGAGTTATCTGATCCTGAGCCGCAGCCTAATAAAAATAGAATAAGAAAAACATTTAAACAATTTCTGAGCTTTCTGTGCATCTCACACTCCACCAAAAATACATAATTATTTTTAACAGCAAATTTAGAAAATAAAATACCAATATGAAAATGTGTTGTGGGGGGGGGGATAAAAAAAAGCCCGATCAGAATACTGACCGGGCTTTGTGTTTTGCTATTTTGTCCTAAAAGCTTACGCAGTTACAACGTTAACAGCGGCAAGACCTTTGGGAGTTTTTTCAACGTCGAATTTAACTCTTTCGCCTTCTTCAAGTGTCTTGAAGCCGGATTTAGCGATTGCGCTTACGTGTACGAAAATGTCATCACCGTCATCTTTGGCTATGAAGCCGTAACCCTTAGTCTCATTGAACCATTTTACAGTTCCTTCTTGCATGAATAGTCTCCTGTTAAAAGTAGTAAAAGAACTACAGTTTTGAAACTTCCAGTTCAACTTGCCTTAGATAATCGGTGATTATGCTCGACTCGTACTCGTCTGGTAACTAAACTGTACTCTTTGCTCTGATTTTATAATACCCTAAATTGCAAAAAAAAGAATCATTTTTTTGCAATTTTAAAAAATAATTTTAAAGCTAAATGTTAAGCACATATAAAAGCATAACCATGAAATGACAAAAACTCCCTGCAAGAACAAAGATATGCCAGATTTCATGGAAACCGAAAACACCCGGCCAGGGGTTGGGTTTTTTAAGGGCGTATATCACTGCCCCTATGCTGTACAGCACTCCGCCGGAAGCAAGCCAGATTACGCCGCCTGCCGGAATATTCTTAACTATGGGATAAATAGCCACAATGCTTATCCACCCCATTGCCAGATATATACTTGTTGAAAGGAACCTTGGCGCATTAATATAAAAAAGTTTGAAAAATACGCCCACTACTGCAAAGCCCCAGACGATGCCGAATATTGTCCATCCCCAGCCTCCGCGGAGAGGAACAAGGCAGAACGGGGTGTAGGTCCCGGCTATCATCATAAATATCATAACGTGGTCAAGCTTTTTGAGAATACGGGTGCCTTTTTCATTCAAAGGAATGAGGTGATACGCAGCACTTGCAGCGTAAAGCAGTATCATTGCAGAACCATAAACAGAAAAAGATACTATATGCCATGCAGTTGCGTTCATAGCGGAAAGAACCACAAGAACAGTCAATGCAGCAACAGACATCAATGCCCCTGCCAGATGCGAAAAACCGCTTACCGGATCTTTTATCCTCATAACAAATCTCCTTTCATATAATGAATAAGGTATGATGCGGCAAACTGCAATACTTAAGTTTGTCAACTTCTTGTTAAAGCTTCTGTTATTTGATAATTAAATAAACATTTGTCTGAAAATCAAACAAAACAACATAAAATACGTCTGAATTATATCATTGATAAAAGACAACTTTATTGCTACTATAACGACTGATCAAAAAGGCAGAAGTTCACAAGCGGCTTTGTTTTAAGGGATGTGACAGAAATTTTATTATAAAAATAAAATTGACCTTTCGTTATCAACTGCACGAGCTTATATTTTAATGCAGGAAACAAAACACAAGCTAAGGATTTTTTTGATGAATTATGAAGAACTGATATTGGGCAGGCAGCCTATTCTCAATAAAGAAGGCTTCACCTGCGGTTATGAATTGCTTTTCCGCAATCCCGGAGAATCATCTGCCGTTATAAGTGATAATACATCTGCAACAGCTAGGGTTCTCGTGAATATCATACAAAACTTCGGTCTTGAAAAGCTTCTGGGCGGGAAAGACGGATTTATCAATATAAATGAAAACATTATCATGCAGGACATACTTGACGTTCTGCCTCCGGAAACCCTTGTTTTTGAAATAATTGAAAACACTGTCGTCTCCAAACCATTGATAGAAAGGATTAAATACTACAAAGAAAAAGGCTATCGCTTCGCCCTTGATGATTTGTTTTTTTCAGATGAATATATGCTGATGTTTGCTCCCCTCCTTCCTCTTGCGGATTACATAAAGGTTGACTTCTCCCTCACCAGCGACAATGACATCAGATACAGAACCCGTGAACTGAAAAAATTTCCCGCAAAGCTGCTTGCAGAAAAGGTTGAAACGCAGGAAGACTATCAAAAAGCTCTGGAAGCAGGATTCGAGCTTTTTCAGGGCTATTATTTCGCACGCCCTAATATAATTTCCAAATCCGCCATTGAACCGTCCAAAATATCAATTTTAAAACTCCTCAACCTTCTCGGCAGCGACAGCTCTCTTGACAAGATAGAGACCGAATTCAAGCTCCAGCCGGAATTCAGTCTTAAGCTTTTAAAACTTCTCAACTCCTCATCTTTTTTCATTCGCTCAGAAGTCCGCTCCATAAGACACGCTATAAGCCTCCTCGGAAGACAGCAGCTCCAAAAATGGCTGATAATTATGCTTTATGCCTCAAAAAACAAGGATAACAGACGCAGTCCGCTTCTGGAAACTGTTCTTCTGCGTGCCAGAGCAATGGAGCTTCTCGCCGCACGGGTTTACGGAGAAAGCTCAGGAATCTCAGGGGACGCCTATTTTACAGGATTAATATCTATGCTGGATGTAATATTCGGTATTTCTCCTTCAGAACTTATAAACTCACTGAATATTGAAGGCTCAATCAAGGATGCCATAGAAAGAAGAGAAGGCAAGCTGGGAGATCTGCTCCGCCTTATTGAAACATCTGATGACTGTTCAGCGTCTATAAATGCAAAATTGTTAGAGAATCTCAGGCTCACTGTTAATGATATAAGCGCAATAAAATATTCCAGTTTTGAATGGGTGGCAGAACAGCAGATTATCCACGGCTGTTAATATAGCATTAAAACATTCCCCTAGAAATGAACATCCTTGTTCATAACAACGCTTTGAACAAGCTTTCTATTTTCGCTTTAGATAATTTTTATTATAATAATTCAATATAGTTACGCTCTTGACACAGATCGCTCATAAAGTTATTCTAAGAACTGTTAAATTTTCATCTGAACCGTTTGAGGTTTTTTAATAACATATTGTTTGAGTGTGCGGGGGTTTTATTATGCCAAAAGTCAGAAAGCTGTCACTCTTTATGAAATTCCTAATCCCGCTTGCAGGAATAGTTGCAATGGCGGCTATAGTTTACTCTGTTTATTCCATTATCGGTCTGAACAAAGTTAAAGAAGACGTTATGAAGACAAAAGTCACCGAGATAGAGCGTTTTCTCCAACACACTGCTGATTCTGCAGCAGAAACAGTTCTCACAAATGCCGTAATTCTCTCAAATAATTCTGAGATAATGAATTCTCTCAGTATGCATGATACTGAATATGCAGGAGAATACATCGGCAGAATACACTACCGCCTTGAAAAGAACAAAAATTTTGAAGGTATCAAAATTCTTGTCACATCTAAAGGACTGACACCGTTTGCCTATGCGGGCTTCACCGGCATAACACCCGAAGCGGGGTACACTCTGAAGCAGACAGAGCAGACCAAAGCTCCTGCCAGCGGATTTGAGGTTACACCGGAAGGGCTCTGTATGAAAGGAGCAGCACCCATCACTGATAATGCGGGAACTTACTTAGGTGCGCTCCAGATAGCTGTCAATGCTGATATTATAGCAGAAGAGATGAAAAAGGACATGGATGTTTCAACCATTGTTCTTGTCAGCGGCTCTTCGGTAAAAGGCGAAAAGTTTGGAAGTTACACTGTGGCATTCAACGGTGACTCATCCCTGCTTTCAGAGCTTCAGAAAACAGGGCTTCCCACAGGCAGTGCTTATACGGTTACAGATAACTACTTCACAGTCACCAAGGAAATTAAAAATAACAGCGAAAGTTCCATAGGCTATTTTGTGGCGGCTGTTCCTTTAAAAGAAATAAACGAAGCGGTTTCCGGTGCGAAAAAAGTTACTTCACAGCAGTTTTTTTATACAATAGTCTGGTTTTTGTTTATAGCCTCGGTAGTTATCGTTATCCTTTTTGTGACAATACTTAAACCTCTCAGAGGTCTTATAACCACCACAGAAGACCTCGCCGTGGGCGACGGAGACCTGACAAGAAGAATAAACTATAAAAGCGGTGATGAGTTTGAACTTGTCTCCGACAATATAGACGCATTCATCGAAAAGGTTCAAAATACCGTCATCACATCGCTGGACAACGCCAACGAGACAGCCAGCGCCAGTGAGGAACTTTCCTCCACATCTGAATCTCTCTACAGCAACATACAGGAGATGACGAGTCTGGCAGAAGAAAACAGCCATATCGTAAACAACATAGCTTCTAACCTTGACAAAACGGAAGAGCTTGCGATCAGCACCACAGAAGTTCTGGAAGACAGCCGGAACATGCTCACCAAATTTGTTACCAACCTTAATAATGTTGTAAGTACAATAATCTGCGAAAGCGAGCGTCAGGCTTCTCTTGCAAAAGATATGGAAAACCTTACAGAACAGGCTGCACAGATCCGTCAGGTTCTTTCAATAATCAGCGACATAGCAGACCAGACCAATCTCCTTGCTCTTAACGCATCAATCGAAGCGGCGAGAGCAGGTGAACACGGACGGGGTTTTGCAGTTGTTGCAGATGAGGTACGCAAGCTTGCCGAACGCACCCAGACATCACTGGTGGAAATAAATAAAATTATCGGCATGATCACTACGGGCGTTGAAAAATCAAACACCCAGATAAGCGATATATCCGACAAAATAGTAACAGTGGCGGACAACTCCAAGGAACTCATAAGCGAAGCAAATGCCACAGGAAGCAAGCTGGGCGACACTGTCAACGTATCCTCCGAAGTGGTGAAGATGAACACAATCATAGCCACTAAAACGAAGGAAATGATCGAAATCGTACAGAGACTTACCGCCCTCTCCACTGAAAATAAATACTCAGGCGAGAATGTTGAGGAAGTTGCGAGAATGCTTTCGGAAAAATCCGGCGGTCTGCTTGCGGTACTCAAAAGATTCAAGGTCTGATAAATGACTCTGAGCGGTCTGCTCGATAATCTTAATGTCCTGATTGTGGAGGATAACTCCGTAAACAGAAGGACAATGGAGCTTGTGCTTGAGCAAATGGTAGGTCGGGTTTTCACTGCCGTTGACGGAAATGAAGGGCTGGAAATATTTCGCCGCCGTGAAATAGATGTTGTTTTCACAGACCATGACATGCCGCGGATGACAGGGCTTGAACTTGCAAGAGAGATCCTTGAGGAAAAGCCGGAGACCCCCATTGTTCTGGTAACAGGGCACAATGAAAGTGATGTGGTGATCAGCGCACTTAACAGCGGGATAACACACTTCCTGCCGAAGCCCATTACCAGAAGAAGCATAAGCCGTGCGCTGGAAGAATCCTACCAGAAAGTCCTTGTAAAAAAACTTGAACATGAAAGCCGCAGAAAGGATCTTGAGCTTCTGCGTTTTAAAGAGCGCTACCACTCACTGCAGGAGAAAAACGCCTTTGAAAAACAGCTTAACCTGATCAGAAATGACTTTCAGGGGGTTATGCTGGAAACAGAAGACAGACCTTATTTTATAAATACATTCTACAAACCTCTGGATACCTTAAGCGGTGACGGCTACTCCATAAGAAGACTTTCGGACGGCAGCATATTTGTTTTTCTCATAGACTCAATGGGAAAGGGGCTCTCGGCGTCTGTGACCACTTTCATGAGCATAGCTTTTATCAACCACATCATAGATCGCTTCAACGAGCGCAACGGTTCCGGACTCCTGACACTTATCAGCAGGTATCTTGAATATATCAAAAAAGTTCTCCTTGAAGAAGAGATAGTAAGCTGCGCTTTTCTGCGGATTGACGGTTCTTTCACAGAGATCGAGTACTCCCTTTTCTCCGTGCCGTCTCTCTCTGTTTCCATGCCTGACGGTCTGCGGAAAATAAAAAGCAACAACCCTCCCCTCATGTCATCCACAGAGGGTTTTACGATAGGCAAAGAAGATATAACAGGAATGTTGTCGCTGGCTGTTTTTACTGACGGACTTCTGGAAAACACCTTTATAAACACAGCAGAACATAAGGAAATGCTGTATGATCTTATAAAAGACAACCCGCCCTTTATGCACATGCGCACTTTTCTTTCCAGTACAGTTACCAGTTATGATGACGATATTACATTTATCTTCATAAATTCATCAATTGGCGGAGAAGCCGATGTCACTTCCGTGACCCCTGTTTTTCATGATGTTATGACTTATATAAACGGTGTTGAGGCAATGCTGAAAAAAGACGGTCTGTCCGATGATGACGCAGCCTCAATGACAGGGGTTCTCACCGAACTTGTTATGAATGCGTTTGAACACGGGTGCCTCGAAATTGAACTTGAAGAGAAAACAAAGCTCATAACAGAAGGAAAGTACGATGAGCGCCTTAAACAAACAGACTCCCTGACTGACAAATTCATCAAGATAAGAACACGGGTGGAAAACAGAGGCGGCTCACTTGTTTTCTGCGCCGAGGTCAGTGATAATGGACGGGGGTTTGATCCCCGCAGAAAGCGTAAAGGGAAAAAACCCTTTTTCGGAGGCAACGGAATAAGAATGGTTACTTCCGCTGTGGATGATATATACTTTAACGAGAAAGGAAACAAAGTAAGAATCTATAAAACGATCCGCGGAGAATGCGTATGGAAATAAATGTTCACGACAGACAGGTCGAAATCAAAGGCAACATAAAGACACTGGAAAACTATATGACAATTAAAGAGGTCGTACAGTCCATGGTTGACAGAGGTGCAGACAGCATCACCTTCATAATTGAAGACTCCCTCTCTATGACCTCTTCCGTTATCGGCTATCTTATGAAGCTTGTTAATGTGGACAGAATCCACATCCACATGTACATAGGGGACGACAGGCTGATAGACCTTATGGAAGAACTCAGTCTCGTACAGGTTTTCGGTGTAAAAAAGCTCAGGGGCTGATTTCCGCCGACAATCACCCCTGCTCCTGCTACCCGTAAGAAAGCCGCAAATCAAAAGCTGTTAATGCATTTAACTCTCAAACCCTGATATTTTATCCGCCCTTATTGTTCTGTTTACCCTTGAACACTTGCTTATGAGGGTATATTCTTAGCCTATGAACTTAATAATTAAGAGGTAAATATGTTCCTTGTACTGAAAATGGGCAGCACTCTGAAAGAGCTTGAAGATAACTACGGCGGCTTTTCAGACTGGATAATCCGCTTTATGGGCGCTTTCAGGAAACAGGTAAAAGTTATAGACGTTCAGAACGGTGATAAGCTTCCTGAACCTTCGGAGTATGAAGGAATTATTATTTCCGGCGCACATGAGATGGTCACAGATCACCATGACTGGAGCGAAAAAACAGCGGAATGGATTAAATCCGCAATTGAAAAAGAGATACCTCTTTTGGGTATCTGCTACGGTCATCAGCTTCTTGCCTATGCCCTCGGCGGCAGAGTAGACAACCACCCTTTCGGTGCGGAGATAGGCACAGTGGAGGTTGAACTCACAGATGCGGGCAAAAAAGACCCTCTTTTTAACACTCTGCCTAAAAAATTCACAGCCCACGCCACACACACCCAGTCAGTCCTTAAACTGCCGGAAGGCTGTGTTGTGCTTGCGGGAAACGGCTACGAACCCATACACGGCTTCAGGTACGGAAAAAACGCATGGGGAGTTCAGTTTCACCCTGAATTTGACTCCTTCATAATGGAGCAGTATGCAGAACATCAGAAACACAAAATCAAAGAGCCTGACAGAATAATGGAGCTTATAGATGAAACACCGGAAGCAAACGCACTGCTTGCGGCGTTTATGGAAATGTTTTCAAAGAGCTGACAGATGCTTTTCATCAGTCAGGAACTCACAGAGCTTGCCGGAACTGAGTACATAGCTGTGACCACTAACGGCACTGTAAAACAGGACGGAAAAGCAAACATGGGCAGGGGCAATGCAAAAGAAGTTGCAGCAAAACTGCCCCGGATAGCATGTGAGCTTGGCAGGTTGATAACAGAGAAAGGCAACAGGGTTCATTATCTGGGCGATAAGGTGTTCAGTTTCCCTGTGGAGGAATCGTGGCTTTCCTATGCGGAACTCCGGCTTGTGGAGCGTTCCGCAAGGGAGCTTCTGGAAGAAGTGAATAAAAGGAAGCTGGAACGCATAACGCTCCCCCTGCCCGGCTGCGGGAAAGGGGGATTAAAAAGAGAAGATGTAATCTCTGTTCTGGAAAAAATATTTGACGACAGATTCGCTATTACTGAAAAGCCTGCCTAAAAAGAAGCAAATGCACGAACACTGCATCCGTCCGCATCGGCATACTTCAGCGGCAGTGCGGTAAAGTTCACCTCAGAAGGCAGCTGTTCCAGCCCGGCGAGGTTTTCGATAATCAGCATACCGCTGCCTAAGAGAACTCTATGTACCGGCAGGGTGTTATTCCCCACCTCATCAACCGAAATGGAGTCAAGCCCTATTCCTTTCAGCCCCAAACCTGCGGCATATTCCGCTGCACTAAGTGAAAGAACCGGAAATCCGTCAAAGTATTCATCTGTTCCCCACTTGGCGCCCCAGCCTGTGCGGAGAATAATAAACTCAAAACCTTCTGCGGCTTTCAGCATATCGGGTTCAATCACCTTTACTCCGCAGGGTACATCGATCACCACAGCTCTTCCTGTGAACTCACCTATGGAGTAGTCATCAAGCTTTCTGCCATCCCTGAAGACATGGTACGGCGCATCCATGTGTGTTCCTGTGTGGGAAAACATATGGAAAAGTGTCTCCCTGTATCCGTCTATCTCAAGCCTCTCAAGCACAGGCTTTTCTGTACCGGGGTAAACAGGCATGTTTTCTGTAATCGTATATGTGAGATCTATGTATTTCATTGACTTGACTCCTTATTTCCAATAGCATATATCTTGCGGGAGCATTTCCCCCTATTCACAAAATACCCTATATTCAAAAGACTTTAAAGAGGTATCTCCTGATGCAGCAGGAATTGATGTGGCGCATTATTACCACGGCGCTTGTATTCATTACAGCCATAATTTCACGCATAATTTTTCTAAGATACGTCCAGAAGCATACTTTCCCGAATGCTGATGCAAAAAGACGTGTACTTGTCACCACAAGGAATGCTTTTTTCCTTACGGTAATCCTCATAGTAAGCATAATCTGGCTTTCTCATATCCGTAATATAGCCATCTCCCTTGCCGCTATTGCTGTCGCCGTTGTTATAGCCACCAAAGAGCTTCTGCTTTGCTTCCTCGCCGGAATAATAAGGGGCATCAGCCAGCCTTTCAGAATTTCAGACAGAATAGAGATCAACGGACTGCGGGGCGATGTTATAGACGTAAATCTCATTAACACCACTCTCCTTGAAATCAGCTCCACTCACCAGTACACAGGGAGAACCATCACCGTTCCCAACAGCCTGTTTATGAGCAGTCCGGTGGTAAACGAAACCTATCTTGATGAATTTATGCTTCATATTTTCAGCATTCCTCTGAAAACAAATGAGGATATAGAAAAGATTGAGAAAGTTCTTCTTGATGCAGCAAACGAGGTATGCACCGAATATCTTGAAAGTGCAGTGAAATACATGACCGAGGTCAGTACCAGAGCCGGTCTTGAGGTTCCTTCCGTTGAGCCCCGCATATCAGTTGAATTTCATGACAGCGAAACCATCAACATGCTCGTCCGTGTTCCTGTGCCTTCCCGCAGAAAAGGCCGAATAGAGCAGGCTATAATACGTCTTTATTTAGCAAAACTTAAGGCAGGTGCTTAAAACCATTTCTTACGCCTGAAGTAAACAAGCATAGCCCCCGCAACGGCAGTCATAAGCCCTAAAACCGCCGGATAGCCCCATGGCTTTGCAAGTTCCGGCATGTTCTGAAAATTCATGCCGTAAAGACCTGCGATAAATGTCAGCGGAATAAATATAGCGGAAAAAATAGTAAGAACCTTCATCACCTCGTTCATCTGCTGTCCGTTGAGCGAAACATAGAGATTAAACATGTCCGTTGCTGTGGCATGAACCGACTCCACAATGTCACGCATGTGCTTGTAATGGTCTTCCAAGTCCTTGTAATAAGGAAGAACATCGTCGGGTATATCCATATAGTCGCTTACCTTTATGCTGTTTATTATCTCCATGTAACGCCAGAGAGAGCGCTTGGCGTGCCCCATCAGCTGTTTGATGCGGTAGATTTCAGCCACGTCAAAATCCTGAAAGTTTTCCTGAACAGTCCCTTCGAGGTCTTCCATAATATCAATAATCCGGTTGAGGGTTTCATAGCTGCCGTCACTCAGAGCATCCAGAAGAGCAAAAAGAAGATAAGGTACACCGAGCTTGCGGAGCTTGGTATTTTTCTGAGAAAGTCTTTTGAACAGCTTAAGATACATAGGCACAGGTTCAGCGCTGAAGGTTATAACGTAATTCTCACCCACGAGAATCTTCGTGTCCGCAATGATGAAGTCCTCTCTGATATGGCTGTACATCAATGACTTAACGACTATAAAAACGAAATTGTCATATTCCTCAAACTTAAGAGGCTGGGAAGCGTTCTGGATGTCCTCCAGAACGAGGTCATGCACATTCAGTTTGCGCCCTATCTCACGGAGAACACCGTGAATAGCATCGCCTGTCACATTAAGCCAGTTTATTGTGCCTTCCCGTCCAATCGCCTCGATGCAGGCTTCCACAGTATCGCAGGAGCTATGCTCGAAAACATCTTCGTTGTAGCTTGTACAGGCGGCTAAAAAGCCAAAATCAGCCGATTCCTCATGGAGTGTACCCGGAGCGGATCCGAGTCTTTTTTCCGGAGTTTTAAAAACTCTCAGCATAAAACCACCTCCAGAACTTATTTAAGGGTATTTCTGCCTGCAAGTGACATAACCGCTCCAGCGGCGCAGATAAGTGAAAACAATATGAAAGCCATGCGTAAAGCGGTTATTAATCCTTCTTCGCTCATTGTCTCTATTTTAGCAGACCCTGCAAACATATTCAGTATTATAACGGATACTGCGATGCTGAATGTCTGTCCCATAAGCCTCATGGTCGAAAGGGTGGAAGAGGCAAAGCCGTAGTCCTTCTTCTCCACTGAATTCATGATCACAGTATTATTCGGAGTCGAAAACAGACCCAGACCCAGCCCAAGAATAAACAGCATGATCGAAACCTGATAAAGCTCCGCCCTGCCGGTCATAAATGCCATTGAAACAAGAACAAGGGCAATTATAAGCATTCCGCCAAAGGCAAGGTTCTTCGGGTTTGATTTATCAGCCATCCTCCCGGCAAACGGCGTAACCGCAGCCATGGCAAGGGGTTGAGCCAGCATGACAAATCCCGCCTTTTCAGATGTTAATCCGTAATTAAGCTGCAACTCCATACTCACAAGAAACAAAACACCTGATGTGGCACAGTAATTCAGCATAGATGCGCTGTTTGCAAAGCCAAAGGTCCGGTTGCCGAAAAACAGACGCACATTTATCAGAGGATCTTTCTGATTGTATTCGTAAACAGTCATAACCACCATGACTATAAGCCCCAAAACAAAAGCGGAATATCCCCGCACATCAGGGACTGACAGTCCGCCGAATATCAGCAGAACCATAAGCATGAACAACAGCATACCTCTGTAGTCGCTCACTTTTCCTTCACGCCCCTTTACTGGCTGAAGTGTTGCAAACGAATACACCGCAACAAGCGCCGCAAGAACCCATGTTACATGAAGGATGCTCCGCCAGCCGTAAAGCTCATTAAGAAAACCGCCGATAACAGGTCCCACCGATAATCCTGTATATACTGTAAATGTTACCCAGCCTATAGCACGCCCACGTTCTTCCGGCGGATACACGCAGGATATAAGCGCCATTCCGCTGCAGTAAATAAGAGCTGACGCAGAGCCCTGCAAAAATCTGAAAACTATCAGAAACTCGCCGGAAGGTGCGAACCCGCACGCAAGAGTAGCAGCGGCAAAAGATGCCATACCTGCTTTAAACACAGCGGGATAACCAAGATAATCAGCAAATCTGCCCGCAGGCATCAGAAGAATGGCACTCGCCAGAACAAAGCCGGAAATTACCCAGCCCGTCATTGTGACGCTCATCTGTAAATTAAGCGCAATAACCGGCACAGCGACAACCATTGCGCTTCCCATAAACCCTGTGAGGAAATAACCCGCCATGACGGCAAAAAGTGTATATTTTCTGTCTTTAATACTCAATTCATTCACCTTAAAAGATTTTTAATTATAACTCATAGCACCTAAAATATCACCCCTGCATTTTTCTTTTGCCAAAAAACAGTAAAAGAGCTATTTTTTTCTGCGGAAAAACTGGAGATCTCTTTGAGAAAAGTTCAGATATTTGTCCTCTCACACAAGTTTAATAAAAACAGCATAGCCGCCCTGACCGGAGCATTGCAGATTTTTCCTGAAACAGCGGAGATTGAGCCTCTTGTTATGTGGGACAGAGATGCTGTGGCATCTGCTGCTGCAAAAGCGGCTGAGGATGGCTTTGTCCCTGTCATATGTTTTTCCTTCACCACGCTCCATTTCCTTGACACGGTAAAAGTTCTTCTTTTCCTCAAAAAAACTCTTAACAACCTGCCGCTGCGTCCTCTGTATGTTGCAGGCGGGGCTCACCCAAGCGGTTCAGCCGAGGAAACTCTGAAATGCGGATTTGACTACATTGTAAAAGGAGAAGGGGAATATTCCTTCCCTGCCATGATAACAGCAGTAATGCGGGAGGAAGATCCGGCTTCCATAAAAGGGGTTTGCACACTGGCAGACGGCAAGTTTGTTTCAACGGGGCGCAGCGATGCTGTAAACCTCGATGATTACCCTCCATTCCCTATGCGCCTTACCAAGTTCAGCTATATAGAAATCACCAGAGGATGCCCCGTTGCATGCAAATACTGTCAGACAAGCTATATTCAGGGCGCACACTACAAGCACAGATCTCCTGAAAAGGTTCTGGAATATGCAGAAAGGCTTGTATCTCTCGGCGTGAAAGACATACGCTTCATCACCCCCGACTGCCTCTCCTACGGCAGTAAAACCGTTGGTAAACCGAATATAATGTTCATAGAAAAATTCCTGAACGACCTGAAAAAATGCGCAGGGGAAAGCAGCATACACTTCGGCTCATTCCCTTCGGAAGTTTTTCCATCTTCGGTAACAGAAGAGGCAATGGAGCTTCTGGCGGCTTATGTATCAAACAACAACATAGTTATAGGTGCGCAGACAGGCAGTGACAGGCTGTTAAAGCACATAGGGCGCTCCCACACTGTTGATGATGTAAGAAAGGCTGTGGGACTTATTTTAAAAAAAGGATTCGGTGCTAACGTTGATTTCATGTTCGGGCTGCCGGGAGAAACCGAAGAGGATGAAGAGGAGAACATCCGCTTCATGACAGAGCTTTGGACAATGGGCGCAAAGGTTCACAGCCACACATTCATGCCGCTGGCGGGAACACCCTTCGGCAGCCTCCCCCCTGTGGTTGTGCCTCCCAAAACGGCTAAACTTCTTGAAAAGCTGGCAGGATACGGAATTCAGTATGGTTCATGGAAGGCGCAGATGGAGAAGTCCAACCGCCTGGCTGTTTTCAGAAAAGTTTTTGCGGAAACAAATGATACGGAAAGGGCGGTTACAGAGTCCGATAACTACTCTGCACCGCCCCTCCAGAGGTGTAGCCTTTTATAATTCATTAAAGCCCCAGGTCGTCTGAGATTTCGGAAAGTGCGTTTATGACAAAGCCGATATGCTCGTCAGCATCTATCCCAAGCTCTTCAATGCCCTTGGCGATGTCTTCTCTGTTTACTGCCCTTGCGAAGCTTTTATCTTTAAGCTTCTTTTTAACACTCTTTACTTCAACATTTGCGATCTTCCTGTCGGGGCGGACATATGCACAGGCAAGAAGAAAGCCGCAAAGCTCATCCACTGCAAAAAGAGTTTTCTCCATAGGGGTTTCACGCTTTACGCCTGTGTGTTCCCCGTGGCTCATCACCGCACGGATAATATCATCCGCCCAGCCTCTTTCCTTTAGTATCTCACACCCTCTGAACGGATGATCCTCAAGGGTCGGGTAGAGTTCATAGTCAAAGTCGTGAACCAGCCCCGTTATTCCCCATTTTTCCTCATCACCGCCAAGCTTGCGGGCATATGCCCTCATTGCCTGCTCAACGGACAGAGCGTGCTTCAGCAAAGAGTCCGACTTGGTGTACTCCGTCAGAAGCGCATAGGCATTTTCTCTGTTCTGCTCCATTTTCTGCCTCACTATATCAGATAAAGCAAATTTTAAACCCATATGGAGCTTTCGGCAACTGTGTTATCGTTTTCAAACATGCAATGTTTTTGTTATTATCAAGAAAACCAAACATACCTATAAGAAATCTTGATAACTAAACAATGGATACCATTGTATTTCCAGCGGATCAACATTTATTTTCAGCTTATTAACAAATGTGATTTTTCAAAACACTTTGTCAGAAAATTCAAAAATAAAAAAAGCCCGCTTTGACGGGCTCTTGTGTGAATGCTATATGAACATAAAAAATTAACTTTTTTCTTAGTATATTAATCAAATAATACTGTTGCCGGGTGCGTAATGCTTATTTTTCAGCGCAGAGAAGAAAAACAGCGTAGTTGTTGACCTCTCCGTCACGCTCCTTAGCCGTATGGGCTGCAGTTTCAACAGAAATATTTATGAAACCGCATTCTTCAGCCGCTTTTTTTATCTCCGCCTTATCAAATCCTGAATGATGTACTCCTGCTCCGTGGTCGTGGAAGCTCCCGTCCTCTGACTCAAGATCAGCCGCACAGAGGTGACCGCCTTTTTTGAGAGCCGCATACGCTTTGCGGAAAAACACACCTATGTCCTCAAGGTGATGAAGCATCATTCCGGTGGTAATCAGGTCATAGTTTTCCGAAGGCAGATCATCAGCCACAACATCAAACTTCAGAGTTTCAACATTTATTCCTGCCTGCACCGCCTTTTCTTTAAGGGTTTCCAGCATCCCCTGAGAGCTGTCCGCTCCGGTCAGTCTGCCAGCCTTTCCGTGGAACCTAAGCAGAATCAAGCCTGTACCCGTGCCGACATCAAGAACGGACATATATCTGTTAACATTAATTTTCTTCATCATGACAGATGTTATATCCTCTGCCAGTTTCACTCTGCGTTCCTTTGCATCCCATGTGGGTGCGGCTTTGTCAAATTTATTCATAATTCACCCGTGTTTAATATTAAGTTTAATATGTTTTAGCATACAAACATCAAAAATGCACATTCTATGCCTTAAAGGATATATTTCACAGCATATTACTTAACAACTGCTTGACAGGCGTTCATTTCAGATGTATCCTTGACTTAAATTCATAACATCATTCTATTAATATTTCAGGTTTTACAGCAATGACTTTTAAAAAAATGACCACTAAACTGCATGATAAGCTTCTTGACGGTATTCATTTCCACACTACGGAACATGAACCGGAGACCCCGTTTTTCGATGCGGATAATATAAGGAAACTTCTTGATAAGGCAAAAACTTACGGCATAGATATTTTAGGAATAGAATGCTGGACAAGCAACCGGATGGACTATTTCACCACAGTCTGCCGTGATATTTATGTAGCAACTCATAAAATACCGGAAAACCTCTGGGCGGACAAAGCCCTCACCGAAATCATGGACGAATACGGCGAAAAAGTGCTGGAAAAATTCCCCGATGACAAACCCCTATTCTCAGTTGAATTCACCGGAACAGGGGAGTGAAGTCCCTCACTCCTCAAGGTAAAGCTCGATCCCCTTGTTCTGCATACTGTCCAGAAAGTTATTGAATGATTCCGCAGCGGCGCTCTGTGCTTTGTCCCGTTCGGTGTTTATCAGTTGGTAGTTATCCTTCAGAACCCCCACAACACGGGCATCTATCTTGTTTTTCCGCACCAGCTCGTCAAGAACGCTAATAACCCCTTCTTTATCCATGCCTGCTCTGTACGGTCTGTCTTCAGTGAGTGCGGTAAAAATGTCCGACACCGCCATGATCCGGCAGCCAAGGTCAAGCCTGTCCCCTTTTACATGAAAGGGATAGCCGTTACCGTCAAGGGTTTCATGATGAAATGATGCCCACTCCTTGATATTGTCAAAGATCTCGAAGCAGTTAAGGGCGTAATAGGTGTAATAGGTGTGCTTTTTGATCATCCTCTGCTCGCTCACATTCAGCGACCCGTTTTTATAAAGAACATCCGGCAGAACGGCAAGCTTACCCAAGTCATGCAGGTATCCGGCTATCTCCATATTACGGACCGACTCGGCGTCCATTCCGCACATTTCCGCAAGAATAGAGGCAGATTTTGCCACACCCGCTGAATGGGTGGAGGTAAAGCTGCATCTGAAGTCAATAATCCGGCTGATCAGCTTTGAGATTTCAAGGATTTCCTCTGAACCAAGAACCAAAGTGTTAAAACGGTAGTCACGCTTGATAAGCCTGTATTTATCCGGTTCTTCAAGATTAAACCAGAAGGACTCTTTCTCTGCTATGTGCATAAAAGCGTCAACATGAGACGGCTTAAACCACCTGCCCTTCATGGACGCTATCTTTTCCATCACCACAGCTTTCTGCTCAAGTGCGCTTTTGTTTCTGTCGGTCATAATATCCACTCTGTCTGCAAGGTGGATTATCAGTGCGCCTTCCGGCAGCTTTGATCCCAAGTCGTACGAGGCTTTGCCATGGTTCCACTTTTCATGATGATAGCGGATCATCTGTGATATGTTGCCGAAGCAGTTCTGGTTTTTAAAAAGCAGGTGTCCCACATAGCCGTGACCGTACTCATGCCCGGCAAATTCGGGATTGGCAAGCTCCTTAAACTCTTTTTCCGCAACAACACCTATGTCGTGTAAAGCGGCAGCGGCAACTACGTCATTAACATCCGTTTCCGGCAGCCCGCATTCCCTTGCTATCACGCCTGCGATAAATGCAACCCTTTGGTGATGGCTGTTTATGAAAGGATTCACCAGATCCACAACTCTTGAGAGCCCCATAACCAAATCAAGGCGTGAAATCACATAGGAAGTTATGTATTCTCCGTAGTTTTTGCTTTTCATCATCTGACCTTCTTTAAGCGACATAGCAACACCGTTATTCAGAATTTAATAAAAATCAGCCGCCGCTGAAAATTTTATATATTGCGGAAAAGTCCTCATCTGCAATTCCTTTGCGGAACATTTCACCGTAAAGCTCTTTAACAATTGAGCCGGTATAAAGAGGCGTATGGAGTTCGTGGGCAAGGGACTGCAAATATCCCATATCTTTAAAAATGCAGGCACCGGAGAACTGAGCGGAAAACTCGCTGTTTTTAATTTTGTCTTTTTTTGCATCCATAACAAGTGATTTCCCCGCACCCTCTGCAAGAATATCAAGGAGTTCTCCCTTGTCTATTCCGGCTTTTTCACCCAAAGCAGCAGCTTCGGCTATGGAAGCGCAGAAAACCCCAAGAAGCATATTGTTAATCACCTTTACTTTGGACGCTGCTCCCTCTTTTTCAAGATAGCATGTTTTTCTGCCTATGGCATCAAGCACCGGACGTGCCTTTTCATAAGCCGCCGCAGAGCCGGAAGCAAGCACCACAAGCTGCCCCTTTGAGGCCGGCACTGTGCTGCCGAGAACAGGAGCTTCAAGGTACATTCCGCCCATTGACTCCACCTCATCATAAAGCTGGAACACATCACCGAAATGATTGGTGCTGGTGTCTATTATCAGCTTACCTTCCATATCCGCAGAGAGAATCCCGTTCTCCATCCAAAGCACATCAAGGACAGCGGAAGTATCAAAAAGATTCAGAACGGTTATATCAGCCGCTGATACCACTGCAGCAGGACTAAGCACAATTTCAGCTCCCAGCCCTTCGCATTTCTCAAGGGTTCTGTTCCAGATAACAAGCTCAAAGCCCTGCTCGATCAGCCTTTTTGCCATTGCTGTACCAAGATTGCCCAGTCCTATAAACCCGATCTTCATATGCTCCTCCGAACCCCGCTGTGAGGGGGTGTTATAACTAAGATGCTACTTTATGCTTACCTCACGCTCTTCACGGAGGATACGCCATCTGCCGTCCTCAAAAACAAGTCTGCTTTTGCTGAAAAAGCTTAAAATTTTGCCGTCTTTTGAAAAATATTCTATAAAAGACACCTCGGCAAATTTGCCTTTCTGCTTTTCTTTAACAATATTCAGTCCGGCGTGTGTGCTTTCCGCTGTCATTTCCGCAAAGCGTCCGCAGAATGACTCAATGTCAGGGAAAAAACGTTTAAGCTCGCTGTTTTCGGCGTAAAGGTCATATATTCCGCCGCCGTTCCCTTCGGTATAGAGTCTGGCTCTGTGTTCAATAATCTGCTTCGGCGTCATCATTAAAATAAGTCTCCACAGGTATGTCACGCCCTTTACCCTTTGTAAAAAGAGAGAAGCGTATGCGTTCAAGAAGCACACGGAAGGTTTTTCTGTCAAGAGCGGAAATATATACTGCATCAGGTCTGGAATTCTTTATCTCCATAAGGCTGTGCAGCCTCGCATCTGCGAACATTGTGTCGGGCAGTACATCATTAAGCACAAACTCCCTCTCCTCCTGCGGCAGAAGATCCGTTTTGTTCAGAACAGTAATCATCTTTTTGTCTGTGAGTTCCAGTTCAGCCAGAACAGCTTCGACAGAGCGGATGTGGTTCATAAAGCCGTGGTTTGATATATCCACCACATGCACCAGCAGATCAGCTTCGTTAAGCTCTTCAAGAGTAGATTTAAAAGCTCCCTTAAGATTATCCGGCAAGTCACGGATAAAACCTACCGTATCAGTTATGATAACATCCCGCTCTTCGGGAAAGCGTATTCTTTTTGAACTGGTGTCGAGAGTTGCGAACATCAAATCATCAGAATAAACCTCACTCTGAGTCAGGTTATTCAGAAGAGTCGATTTGCCGGCGTTTGTATAACCCACTATAGAGACAATAGGCAGACCGCCTCTGTTTCTGCGGCTTCTCTGCACTGTTCTGTTCTGCTCAATCTTTTCAAGCTTTTTTGAAAGAAAGGCTATACGGTCATTAATACGCCGTTTATCTATTTCAAGTTTGGTTTCACCGGGTCCTCGTCCGCCTATCCCCCCTGTCAGCCTTGAGAGTGCATCATCTCTGCCGGAAAGCCTCGGCAGAATATATTTAAGCTGGGCAAGCTCCACCCTGATTTTTCCTTCATTTGATTTGGCACGGCGGGCAAATATATCCAGAATAAGCTGTGTGCGGTCAATTACTTTAAGCTCCGTAAACTCCGAAACCGCTCTGGACTGAGCCGGAGAAAGCGGATTATCAAAAACGATGAAATCGGCTCCGGTCTGCAAGGTACGGATCACCACCTCTTTGAGCCTGCCCGGACCCATTACATATTTTGGATGAATCTGCGGCTTTATCTGTGTGTATATCTCAAGCACGTCCATCCCAGCGCTTTCCGTAAGCTCTTTAAGCTCTGCCATATGCTCTTCCGCCTCATGCTTCCTGCGGTATGAACCCACAAGTATGGCGGAATGAGCGTTCTTAACCCTGAAAAGAGTTTTGGTTTTATCCTCAATCTCTTTTTCCAGAGCCGTTATAAATTCATAATAATCTGTATTCTGTTTATGCGGATCAGTATCATCCAGAAACCCGAACATATCCTGACTGTCCGGCGGAAGAAGATAAGCAGTCTGCATACTCATGGGTATGCCTCTGCTGTCTCCGTGAAGCACTGTTATGGAGTCAAGACGCAGCAGAGCAAGGTCCGTGAGGTCGTCATCGGTAAGATCCTCCCCGCCCGTATGAGTATGAACAAGCCGCAGTCCACGAAGCCCGCCGGGGGTTATTCGGTATCTGCTCAGTACAGGAATAACAATTTCCGATGAACCGCCTATAATAACGTACTGCACTGTATTTGTTCTGTCGAAAAGAACCGCAGTCTGTCTGCCTGTCTCAGCGGAAAGCTCGCAGAGAGCCCTTGCGAATTCGGGTGAAACCACGGAAAATGATGATGACTTTCTATTGTAAAGTTTTTCCAGACGTTTAATCTGCTGCGGGCGGAGCCCTTCAAGGTGACCGAATACTTCTATTGGATGCCTCCGTTTTTTTTAAGTCTGCTATTTTATACTTCTGCAAGAAGTTTTGCAATATTTGCCGTGATAACTAAACTGGCAATCCGATTGTCATTTTTTATTGTTATTTTAAAAATTACGTTTATTATATTTCCTTAACCAATTCGGAGGCATGAATGATTTCAGGCAATATGACAAACGACAAGAAAACCGAAATTATCCTTGATTTTGTAGTTGAAGCAGCACGGGCATTCGGAATAATTCAGGAAGCGGGGAAAAAAATAGGGGCTGTGAGCGAAACAGGCAAAAGGATCTGGGCTTTGCTGAGAATTCTTAAGCTGTATGGTCCGCAGACTGTTCCGCAGATAGCTAAAATGCGCTCCGTTTCCAGACAGTATATACAGAGACTCGCCAATGATATAGTAGATGAAGGATACGCAGAATACAGCAAAAATCCGGGGCACAAGCGTTCCCAGTTTCTCAAAATCACCCCCAAAGGAGAGGAACTTTACAGCGAGGTTTATGACGCAATGAGAGAAAACGTTGATCCCGTTGCGCCGAGATTCAACGAAGAGGATCTCGCATCAGCTGACAGAGTCCTGAAATCTCTGATATATGAGCTTGAACATTATTTAGGAAAGTCGAAAAAATAAGCGAAGCCGTTTTTTCCGCCGTGTTTCACATCATACATGGCGGAATCAGCTTTGCTGACCAGTTCATCAATGTTGCTTCCGTCATCGGGAATAATGCTTATCCCTATGCTGGCTCCGATCACCTGAGCGTCACCGCATCCCTTATAGGGACGTGAAATCATTTCTATTATTCTTCTTGCAACTGCTCCGGCTTTTTCTCTGTTCTCTATTTTGCTTAATATAACAAGGAATTCATCCCCGCCTATCCGGCATGCAGTATCCGCTGTGCGTATACTTGTGAGTATGCGTCTTGATGTTTCCTTCAGAACCTCGTCCCCGACCTTATGCCCGAAACTATCATTAACATGCTTAAACCCATCAAGATCAATGAAAAGCAGCGCCGCCATTTCCCCGTATCTATGGGTTCTTTCCAGAACACTTTCGAGCCTGTCTCTCATAAGAAACCTGTTCGGCAGACCGGTGAGGATATCGTGCATTGCCATGTGGCGTATCTTTTCCTCACGGAGTTTTTTATCAGTGATGTTCTCTTTCACCGCCACATAAAAAAGCAGGTTCCCTTTGCTGCACTTCACAGGGGTTATTGTGGAAAGCTCCCAGAATATATCACCGTATTTTCCTCTGCTGCAAAGCTCGCCGCTCCATGTTTCACCGGAGAGTATAGTCTCCCAGAGGTTTTTATAATATTCCTGCGGATGTATTTCTGATTTAAGAATATTTACATTCTTCCCCGTGACCTCTTTTGAGCTGTATCCTGTTATTTCGCAAAAAGCAGGGTTCACATATTCGATATGCCCTGAAGAATCTGTAATAACAACAGAGACCGGGCTCTGCTCCACAACAAGAGAAAGCTTCATTATCTCTTCAGAGCGTTTTTTCTCTTCCGTAATATTTCTGAAAACACTCTGTACAGCCATCCCGCCGCCGCTTTCATAAGACTGGCTGGACATTTTTACTGTTATCTGCTTGCCTTTGTTGTTTATCAGTGTCCTTTCAAAACCCACAACAGGTCTGCCTTTGCTGATCATTTCTCTGGTGAAAGTGTTAACATTTTCTCTTTCATTCTCCGGAACAAAAGATAACATATTGACACCTAAAGCTTCTTCCGGTTTTTCATAACCTAAGATCTCTGCCCCGGCAGGGTTTATATAAGTAATATTCATATTTTCATGGACAACTATACCCATAGGGGAAAGCTCAGTAAGACGCCGGTATTTGTTTTCGCTTTTTTCAAGAAGCCTGCGTGTTTTGGTTATCTCAGTGCAGTCCTCAAGAGTACAGACTATACCGGTGACCTTACCTGTGGCATCCCTGCTGAGTGATGCGCTGACATTCACATAACCAACCCCGTCATCTTTCCAGGAGCAAAAAAGCTCACCGTAAAATGCGTTACCGTTTTTAAGAAGCAAGTCAAACGGACAAACATAATCATAGAGAACACAGTTGTCCCCCACGAGCTTGCCGGCGAAAAAATCTTTGATACACCTGTTAAACCAGTTTTTGCGGCTGTCAAGAACCAGCATTTCACTTGCGGAGGAGTTAGCAAACTTTATT
>OBLN01000171.1_pt1 | contig 24377 bp, 21 predicted proteins | sample 1519301 | NCBI WGS metagenome assembly OBLN01 (sample SAMEA2452533, study PRJEB22499) | sediment metagenome | reverse complement strand
TGCCCGTTAGGAAGTACATTCACATATTCGGGGACCAGAACTCCGAGGTCTACTCTCATAGTATGGGGCTTTGGGATCCCGAAAAGGATATCCTGGCAGTATTCGTTTACAATCTGGCTCTGGTATGCCATCGCAATTCCAAGGCGCATCGCTTTAAGGGCGAGGCTTACATAATACCCGTCCACATTTGTCAGGCAGGAACTTGTGGAAAGCATCATTTCCCCATAAATCCCGCCAGGGAATATCCCCAATTCTTCCCACCTTTTCTTCCTTTCTGGAGGGGCAAGAATCTCAACTATTTTGCTCGGTTCATATGCGGGCCTGTTAAAGTCCTTTTCAACAAATTCGCAGAGACGAAGGGCAATTTCCGAATCAGTCCCAAGGGTCTCTATTCCGAGCCTACCTGCAAACGTCCTCAACTTCTCGGGTTCCATGATACTGTAGGGAGTTTTTTTCTTTGCGGTTTCCCTTAAAGTCCGGATAGTCTGGTCCGTATGGTAGTGATAAGTTGAAGCTCCCATTACGTTCCTGAGCAGCATCATCCTCATTGCCATTCCATCGGCAGTGATTCCGCATACCCCTCTTTTGTCTTTTTCAGCGTCCGAACGACAGGGCCCATTGGAACACAGGTCACATCGGGCTCCTGCCATGCAGAAGGTGCACCTCCGGTCTGGAATTCCGCCTATTCCCTGAGCTTCATAACGGTCCCATACATTTGTCATATTGTCTTTCTTTATCCGCTCATACATTTTCTGAACGGACTCATGATAGGAAATCCTGTCTTGTTCCATACCTGTTACTCCCCACTTAACTGCTGCTCTTTGTTACCACTTAACGTTTTAAACACTATTCAAGTTATACCCTGCAAGGCTACTCTTTTATGAAACAGATACCACCCAGTAAGCCTGTCTGCAGTTATCAATATATGGCTACAGGAAATATTTACAATTAATTCAAAAAATGCAACTACCGGAATTAAAAACAGATTAAAAAATTTCTATAGAAATGGCAGACCGAAAGGCGTGAAATAGTTGTACTGTATTCTTTATATCACCATTTCGTGCCTTTTGAGGTCGTTGAATTTTATACTTTATTCCATGTCCTCCAGATTTTATTCCATGCCGTTCAGATATACCTCATAACTATGGTTATCCGCAACCCGGAAAGTAATTGACCTGTCCTGTTCGATCTCATAATCAAGGTACTTTTCGAGTGCGACGTCATAAACCTGCGTACTGTCTTCTGCAGTTATATTTACATTTACAAGAGCATCGGCACCATTTGTATGTGCATCGAATGCAAGCAGTTTCTCACTGTACTGCAGGTTTCCAAAACTTGAATCATAGGTATTGCAGTTTATCTGGTTATATTCATAGAATGGTATTATGGTCATGTTGTTTGAGTAATAATTATCTACCCAGTCCCTGAATTTTGAGCGGCTTATTGAATATTTTATTGCAGGGTCCACATCGAGTTGATGGGAGAATACCGGATAGGATATGCCTGCTTTTGATGCTGGTTCCCACCATTCCCATGTATCGTCGCACAGGCCTCCCACATATTTTTCAGCGTGAATTGCTGCGTCTCCGTTTCTCCAGGTCATCCCCAGGTTCTCATATGCATAAATTGCATGTGTAAGGTTATCTCGGTTTCTCAGGCAGCACCAGCTTGTTGGTCTCTTGCCTGTTTTTTCATACACATATGAGTATTCCTCCTCCATTACGAGATATGCTTCTTCAAGCGGGAGGCTGTTTAACTCTTTTGTGTAATGGATGCCAACTTCCCAGGAGTCATTGGCGATCAGACTGCGCAGATAATTAATGTACGTCTCATTGGACTCCTCAAACATTCCCTTGTCAAACCACATTGTACCTCTATACCCTTTATCCTTCAGGTAATCAATTCCTTCCCCTGTCGTATTCATCGGTAGAGGTCCGTCAAGTCCGAAAGCTGTCGCATTCCTATCGCCTATTGCAGTTATGAGTTTTCTTTCTGCGGTCTGGTTTATATTATATATATTAGTGTCAAGGTAGGTTCCTTTCCCAAGGATAAAAGCTGTGAACTTGATATATCCGTTTGAAAAATCTATATAAGGCAGCTTTTGCCTGTCAGGATCATAAAATGGGGTGGTTATGGAGCTGCCATCCTCTGCATAAATTGCATTTGTTTTGTTATAGCCATCAAATACTATTTTGAAGTCCACTCTTTCTGAAGCTTCTCCAAGAATTACCTCTTCGTATTCGAGCTCTCCAGAAGGGTCCCTATAATAACTTTTAAGTAGAGTCTGGTTCTCGGTTTCATAAATTATTAGCCTTGATCCCGGGCTATTGAGTTCAACAAAACTCTCAGGGTCATCGGTGTCTATATCCATTGAAACTTCGTAGGTGCATTTCACCATTGGTGTAAGATTGCATATATAAAGAGCACCTGCCTGTCTGGGCTCTTCGAGGTAATGAATTATAGGAATAGAAGTGCATTTACAAAAAGTAAAAATGTCCAGATTACTCTTACAGTATTCCAGGTATTCATTGATTCCAAAACAGGAGACAATATCAATGTCTGGCAATAAACTGCATGGGATCAGGGGTGAATCCCTCATATTCGTATACTTCAGCCCGCATAAAGTGCTGTTAGAACAAACTTCCGATTCTTGCGTTGCGTATATGCCTGAATATACTTTATCATAGATCTTTTCTTTATGAACCTTTGCGATAAAAACGTTATCTGGAAGGTTATTTATTTCAGAGTAGTTTTGTGAGAACAGGACAATTCTACCCTGATCAATATTCTTAACCATTTTTGAACTATCCGTATCAGGGGATGCATATGCTTCTCCAGTTAACAGACAAATTAATATGAACAATATGAACATAAATATTTTTAGGCGGTTTAAATTTCTCACCGAATCACCAAATTAATTATAATTATCCTACATCCATCCGGCACTTTTATAGCTTTTGACTCAACTGCATGCGAAATATATTAAGACACTTCTTCTTTTGATATTTTAAACAAATTTTAAATCTCTAAATCCCGTTAAAGTATCTGAAATCCTTTTTATCATCCAGAGCCCTTATTTTCAGTAAAATAAATCTTATTTACTGCTAAGCGTAAATTAATTTTTCTTTTTTGCATTTTTTTCCAGGAAGTTTTCTCTTTAATAACTGGAGCAATGAAAATTAAATTTAAGCATAATATATGTTTAAAGAGAAAAATACGAGTTCAGCGTAAACTCCTGAAATAGCCTATTTCTTATCGTTAACATTATTTTTGCAGTTTAGTGGTTTTCCCTTCAATTAGTTTTTTTCAATGACATCAGGCTTTAAAATAATTAATTTTTAAAAAGATTGGATTTAAAAATCAGATTTTAGAGAGATAATAATAGAGTCACTTAGACAATGGGAGAATTTAAGAAAATCTTCTCGATTCTTAATAATGGTTTGATCCGGGCTGAAGCGCAAATTTAAATTGCATTTCGCACATACCTAAACATTGTTTACCTATACGGTTTTATATTATCAATATTAAATCATCGGCATGAACATGAAGACAAATATAAAAAAGATTTCACTTGCATTCGGAAATGGGACTTCCGAGCTGAATATCCCTGAGAAAAATATTTCCAGTCTGATCCTGCCTTCTGAGCCCGAAAATAAAGAAGATGAGGTTTTTTTAATCAGGAAAGCGCTCGAAAATCCTATCATGAGCAGGAGACTCTCGGAGATTGTAAACCCTGATCTCAGGATTGCGATTATCGTAAGTGATGTTACCAGGCCCACCCCTACGACAAAGATTCTCCCTCCTTTACTCGAAGAGCTTTACCTTGGTGGAGCAAAGAACGAGAACATCACTATTGTATTTGCTCTCGGACTCCACCGCCAGCAGACCGAAGAGGAATGCAGAAAGCTCCTGGGAGAGAATGTTTCCAAAAGTATCAGATTTATCCAGCACGATAAAGACAGGTGCAGGCACATAGGGGAAACGAGTTTTGGAACTCCGATCGAAGTTTTTGAAGAAATTCTGGATGCAGACCTGATTCTCAGTACCGGAACAATAGAGTTCCATTATTATGCGGGTTATGGCGGAGGAGGAAAGTCTATCCTCCCAGGGGTTAGTTCGGAAAAAGCCGTACTCTCATTCCACAGTCATTATAGCAAACTTTTCGAAGGCGAACCTCTTTCGGGTAAAATAGACAGTCCTGCAAGGAAAGACATTGAAGAAGCTGCGGGAACTGCAGGCCTTGGTTTTATCCTTAACGTGATAATTAATAGCAAAAAAGAAATTATTGCTGCCGTTGCCGGAGATTTTATCCTGGCTCACAGGAAGGGTGCAGAATATGTAGATACAATGTATAAAGTGCCCGTAGAACCTGCTGATGCTGTGATCGTTTCCTGCGGGGGGTATCCCAAGGATATCAACCTCTACCAGGCAACAAAAGCCCTGGAAAATGCTGTCCCTGCCGTAAAAACAGGAGGCTCGATTGTACTCGTAGCTGAGTGTGCAGAAGGGGTAGGAAACCAGGTCTACGAGTGCTGGAACAGGGAATGCAAAAGTCCGGATGATGCTATAGAACGCTTCAAACAGTTCTTTGAGTTTGGGGGGCATAAAAGCGCAATTGTTGCAAAAGCTGCAAAACAGTTCAAGCTCTATATTGTTTCGAAACTTTCCGAGGAGGAGAGCAGAAAAGCTTTCTTCATTCCTTCAAAAAGCGTACAGGAAGCCTTAGAAAATATTCTTGCAGAAAATCCCGGGGCAAAAGTTCACATAATACCAGATGGAGGGTGGACTCTACCTGTCCGAAAATGAAAGAAAAAATCAGTACTGAAGCCGCAAAAATAAATAGGTCTTAAAACTCGAGCTGTTTGTTCGGCTGAAGTTAAAAGTTAATTTTGATCCTGAATATTGTTTACCTATATAGTTTTATATTATCAATACGAAATCACCGGCATGAACATGATGACAAATATAAAAAAGATTCCACTTGCTTTTGGAAATGGGACTTCTGAGCTAAGCATCCCTGAAAAAAATATCTCAAGCCTGATTCTTCCTTCTGAGCCTGAAAAAAAGGAAGATGAGGCTCTTTTGATCAGGAAAGCGTTAGAGAATCCCGTAAAAAGCAAAAGACTTTCGGAAATTGTAACCCCCGAGTTGAATATTGCAATTATTGTAAGCGATGTCACAAGACCCACTCCTACAGCAAAGATTCTTCCTCCTTTACTCGAAGAGCTTTATCTTGGAGGAGCAAGAGATGAAAATATTACTATTATATTCGCTCTCGGACTTCACCGTCAGCAGACTGAGGAGGAATCAAAGAAACTGGTCGGGGAAGATGTATACAAAAAAATTCGTTGTATCCAGCACGACACTTCCAGGTGCAGAAGGATCGGAGTAACCAGCCGTGGCACTCCTATTGAAATCTTCGAAGAGGTCCTCAATTCTGACTTTGTTATTGGGACTGGCGGAATCGAGTTCCATTACTATGCCGGGTATAGCGGCGGTGCCAAGTCAATACTCCCTGGTGTAAGTTCCGAGGAAGCTGTACTTACAAACCACAAAATGATGATAGAAGAAAATGCAGTTTCCGGAAGAGTAGACAGTCCTGTCAGGCAGGATATGGAAGAAGCTGCAGAGATTTTCGGCCTTAAATTTATCCTTAATGTCGTGCTTGATAGCAAAAAAGGAATTGTTGCTGCCGTTGCAGGTGATTTTATTGAAGCCCACAGAAAAGGGGTTAAAATAGTGGACTCTATGTATAAGGTGCCTGTAGAACCTGCAGATTCTGTGGTTGTTTCCTGCGGAGGCTATCCCAAGGACATAAATCTTTATCAGGCAAACAAAGCCCTGGACAACGCAACTCAGGCTGTAAAAGACGGAGGTTCCATTATTCTTATAGCTGAATGTGCAGAAGGGATAGGAAACCAGGTCTACGAATGCTGGAACAGGGAGTGCAAAACTCCTGAGGATGCAATAGAACGCTTCAAGCAATGTTTCGAATTTGGAGGGCACAAAAGTGCAATTGTTGCAAAGGCTTCAAAGAAGTTCAGGCTCTACCTTGTCTCGAAGCTTCCTGAGGATAAAGCCAGGAGCGCATTTTTTACTCCTATGCAGAGTGTGCAGGACGCCCTGTCCGCAGTGTTTTCAGAAAACCCTGAAGCAAAGGTTCACCTCATGCCTCATGGAGGGCAGACTCTGCCTGTAAGGAAAGAGAATTAAAAATCCTTAGTAATTCTCAACTTTTAAAAGAATTTATTTAAAATATCTAAAAATAGATTTCCTTATTTTCTATTTTTTTCTTTTCATTTTTTCCTTATTTTTCTCCTTTCACTTTTTCCTTTCATTTTTTTCCTTATTTTTTTCATTTCTTTTTTGTTTACTTAAAAAGGGATAATAGACAAGATAAGGTCAAATGGAAAAATAAGGTCAAATGGAAAAATAGATAGCGCATGAAAATGCGCCTATTTAGGAAGAACAGGATTAAACGCCTGTCGATTCAACTGCTTTATGTGATGCTGTCTCTGACGTTTCCTCTTCTTCGTCTTCAAACCTGCGTCTGAAAGTCCTTTTCAGGAATTCGGGGGAAAACTGAGGTGTCATAAGGCTTACAACGACCAGCGCAATAAGAGAGAGGGGAGTTGCGACCAGTATTGGGTCTACAACAGTCCAGGTACCCGAAAGTAAAGTCGCCTTTCCAAAGATTGCCTGGCAGATCCCAAGAGGAACTGCTTCTTTTGCATGGACAAAAGTCAGCCAGAAAAGACTGCTTAAAGATCCTACTACAAGGCTTGCAGTTGCTCCTGCTTTTGTCGTACGCTTCCAGAAAAGTGCTCCGATAAATAACGGAAGGAAAGCAGCTGTACAAAGGCCCATGAACATTGCAGTAGCTCTGGCAATAATGCTTATGGGCAGGATATATGCCAGAACGACCGCTATCAGAATAGTAAAGGCAATCCCTATTCTTGTAACATGAACAGTTGCTTTGGATTTGCCTTTCATAATGCTTTGCTGGTAGACGTCATATCCTATGGCTGTGCCCATTGTATGGAACTGAGCAGCTGCCGTAGACATTGCAGCTGAAAGCAGACTGAGCATGAAGAGAGATACAAACATCTCAGGCATTGCATGGTTCAGGAATGTGGGCATTATAAGGTCAGTATTTCCTTCCGGCACGACCTGAAGGGAAATCATGCCTGTAGTCCTGTAGAAGTATACATTGGAGAGAGCCCCTACAACATAAGCAACTCCTGCCATCATCAGGATAAAGGGACCTCCAACGGCAACCGCTCTCTTCAGGGAACGGTCATCTTTTACAGTCATGAACCTGACTGCAAGCTGAGGCTGCGCAAGCACACCTATTCCCACACCCATTATAATTGTGGAAACCATTGTCCACCATATGGGAGAGCCTGCTGCAGGCATAGAAGTCCAGCCTCTGTGCCCCTGGTCTGCAAGAGCTTGAGGGACAAGATTTGACATGCTGGTGAGAGCCTGATGGGCCTCAACGACTCCTCCGAGCTTGACGTAAGTAAAGACAAGCAGAAAACCCATTCCCAGCAGCATCAGGACAGCCTGCATGGCATCCACGTACATTACTGATAGTAGGCCGCCTTTAATCACGTAAGAAGCGATTATGATAGTGAAAATTATCAGCGCGATGTTATAGTTAACTCCAAGGGTAGTTTCGAGAAACCTTCCGGCTCCTATGATAACACTTGCAGCGTAGAGCGGCATGAAAATACCGATCAGAAGTCCTGAAAAAGCCTGAATGAACTTTGACTGGAAGCGTTTTCCTATAAATTCAGGATAAGTTATGGCTCCGAGGTTTAGCCCCATACGCCTTGTAGAAGGACCAAAAATAACGAAGGCTATGAAGATCCCAAAGAAGATATTCATAAAAACAAGCCACAAAAGCCCCATTCCTAATGAAGCGGCTACTCCTCCGAACCCTATTATCGCAGAAGTGCTGATAAAGGCAGCTCCGTAGGAAAGAGCCATAATTGCAGGGTGAACTCCTCTACCGGCAAGCATGTACCCTTCTGTCTGGGAGTTCTTTTTGTATCCCAGGTAGGCAACGTAGAAAGTAGCCGTAAGATAAATAATAACAAACAGGATAAGAGTTGAAGTACTGATTGCCATAAAAACCATTCCAGAATAGTATTAATTGCTGTTTTTCACAGGCTTATCAATAGAACGCCTGAAGTGAGAGCCAGGTAGAGCTGTTTTATTGATCCTGGATTGCTGTTCTCTGAACCCCACTCTTAACTACCTGTTCTTCTTCCCCGCTTTTCCATTTCAGTGCCCCGTAAACCATACATCCGAGAGCGCTTAAGATACAAAGAACATACGCAAGCCATATCTGTGGGTCTGCAATTCCTAACACTGCCATTTACTACACACCTACCTGAATTTTTCCTGCTATCAGCTAACATGACACTCGTTAGCACAGTACATTATAGCTTTTTGTTATTTAAATATGTTGAGCGGGGTAAATTTCAGGTTGAAGTGAACTTTACAAATAAGAGGCTTATTCTGCAAAATTTCCGACCATTTCTCTTCCTGCAGCCAGAACCCATCCTATTAGCCGAACTTGCCCTGTTACTTTTCTTCCGTCTTCTTCAAGTGCCTGCAGTCCCTATTCATCTTTCTTTATCGAAAGAGATGACTATGCTCTCAACAAGAAACCATAACAGAAAGCTGCAATTAGAAAAGTTATTGTATGTGAAATTACAGGAGCAATTTCAGATGAAATTACAAGAGCCCGGGTCAGGGCTCATTGTTTACTTTTACTTATTTCTTATTTTTACTTATTTCTTATTTTTACTAATTTCTTTTTTACTAATTTCTTGTTTTTTACTAATTTCTTTTTTATTAATTTCTTTATTTTAAGGATCTTTTTTGGAAATTATCTCTGCGTACACCCGGTAATTTCCCCGCTGAGATCCTCTTTAAGCATGCCGACAGCTTTACCTAATTCGTCAGTCTGACCGAGAACCCACATAAGCTTGACAAGAGCAGTTTCTGGAAGGGTGTCTTCTCCTTCGATCGCACCGGCTTTCAACATGTCTCTGCCTGTGTCGTAAACACGGTCGCATATTCTGCCGTTAAGGCACTGGGATGTAATTATTATAGGCATCTTTGCATCCACAGCCTTCCGGATAAAAGGAATCCATTTTGTGGAAACGTGCCCAAGCCCTGTGCCTTCTATTACCAGTCCTTTATATCCGTTGTTTATATAATAGTCAAGAACTGCAGGGTCCGCTCCCGGGGTGAACTTTACAAGGGCACATTTGGGTTCCATTCCGGGTTTGAATTTCAGGGATTTTTCTCCGCGTCTGGTATAGTCGATAAATGTCTTTATCTCTCCTGTGCTGTAATCAACAGTCCCTACAGAAAGGGAATTTACGGACCTGAAAGCGTCCCTTCGGGATGTATGCATTTTTCTGACCTTTGTCCCGCGGTGGATCTCGCAGAAATCATCTGAGGTCGTACCGTGCATAACAACCGTGACTTCAGCAATCTCGCTTATGGCAACTCTTGCCGCACAGATTGCATTCATTGCATTATCGCTGCTGGGACGGTCTGCACTTCTCTGGGACCCGACAAAAACTATAGGCACAGGGGTTTCTATCATGAAGGAAAGGGCTGCAGCAGAGTACATCATTGTATCTGTCCCGTGAGTGACAATTATCCCATCAGCCCCGGCTTCGATTTCCTCGACAACTGCTCTCGCCAGATTTTGCCAGGAATCTGAGTCCATGTTTTCGGAGAGGATGCTTGAAATTACCCTGCCTTTAAAGTCTGCAATTTCTTTCAGCTCAGGGATTGCTGCAAGGATATCGTCAGCAGTAAACTGTGATGTTACCGCACCTGTCCTGTAGTCAATCTTGCTGGCGATTGTCCCGCCTGTGGAAAGGATTGCAATCTTCGGCAGCCCGGGTCTGGATACTTTTTCTTCTGCCGCTCCAGGCCCTTTTGTGCCGTTTTTTCCTCCGTTGCCGCCATTTATATCATTCCCGTTGTTTTCCAGAGGGGTTATCCTTACCCTGTCGATAGAAAAACCGGCGTTATAACCGCTCTTCATTTTTATTGTGACATACCCTTCCATGGACGGCATTACTTTGCCTTCGTATACAGTGCCGTTCTTTTCAATGCGTACCCGATCGCCCTGTTTGAATTCCATGAGTAATCCCTTTTCTGCTGAGTATTTAAACTGCTGTAATGCTGTAAGTGATGTGTGCGATGTAACCGCTTCCAATACTAAGAGTGTGCGATACTAAGAGGTCTAAATAATATTAAAATTAAACGTGTTACTCTCTGTTTAAACAGACTGCTCAGTTTTTCCTGTATTCTTCTACTACTGCGAGCAGGTTTTCAAAAGCCGAGTCTATTATATCTTTCAGGGTTACAATTTCCTGTTTGTTAAGTCCAAGTTCGGTCTGCCTCTTTGATAAGTAGCGCAGCATCTCTTCGGGTGCAGGACCTCCAGCTATCTTTCTTCTCTTTATATTGGAGACCGGATTCAGAGCTTCCTTTATCATTTTCTCCGTTAGCCCTCTGCTTGAAAGCGATTCTCCAAGAACAACCTCAGCCGCAGAATCTATCTTTTCTATAGTGGGCTTCTCCCTTTCCTTTGCAAGCATCCCGACAATCTGATGGGCGGTCCTGAAAGGAATTCCAGTTTCCCTGACAAAGGTATCCGCAAGTTCGGTAGCCGTCGTAAAACCTGTAATAGATTCGGCTGCTAGAACATCGGAACGGACTTTCATAGTCCTGATCATCCCTTCCATTACCCTTACGGAAGCTCTTACTGTTTCTACCGAGCGCCAGATATTGGGAGTTGCTTCCTGCAGGTCCCGGTTATAACTCAGGGGGAGGCCTTTGCAGATTGTGAGCAGGGACATAAGGGCACCGACAGCCACTCCTGTTTTTCCGCGCATAAGTTCTGCAGTATCCGGGTTTTTCTTCTGGGGCATGATTGAAGAAGTGGAAGCATATGTATCATCCAGTTCAATGAAATTGAACTCGGACGAAGACCAGATTACAAGTTCTTCAGCCATCCGGCTCAGGTTTATCATGAGGTTTGGAAAGACAGATGCACATTCGATAAGGAAATCCCTGCTGCTTACCGCATCCATTGAATTCTCAAGCAGCCCTTCAAAGCCAAGAAGTTCCTGTGTCCTTTTTCTATCCAGATTAAAACCTGTAGATGCAAACGCAGCAGCCCCAAGCGGGCAGAGATTAACCCTGGAAAAGGCGTCCTGCACCCTGTCAAAGTCTCTTCCGAGAGCGGCTTCGTGCGCACAGAGGTGATGGGCAAGTGTGGTCGGCTGGGCATGCTGAAGGTGAGTAAATCCTGGCATAAGGGTTTCAACATGTTTTCCTGCAAGGCTAACAAGGGTTTTTCTGAGGGCAAAGGTTTCTTCCAGGAGCCCGAGAAGTTCTTCCCTGAGGACCAGCCTTATACAGGTCGCAACCTCATCGTTTCTGGAACGACCCGAGTGCATCCTGCCCCCCACATCTTCTCCAACCATGTCGATGAGCCTTGATTCAAGTGAGATGTGTATGTCTTCATAGCTGAAATCGAGCTTCTCCATGCCTTCTTCTCTTATCTTCAAAAGCCCGCCGAGGATTTTGCTGCAGTCTTCTTCTTTTATGATCCCCTGCTCTCTCAGCATTACCGTGTGGGCAAGGTCCACCACTATGTCGGCATTGAAAATCCACCTATCAGCCTCCATAGAGGACGTGTAATGTAAAATTTCCTCATCCTGGGCAGCTTCAAGCCTGCCTCTGCGTAAAATATTGCTCATCAGGTTTCCTCTGTATATTTAAAATGTAAGAGTGTAAATTTATGGTATGAATCTGTAAGTGAGAATCTCTATGTAATAATGGTTCCTGTGAGATAAATTATGTTATGAGCTTGCCCGATATCCAGACCGGTCTTTATCATGTCCTGTTCCTATCATGCCTTAATAACATCAATATAAAATCGAGCGTGGTATTATTTCGAACACTTAAATATGAATCGGTTTATGAGAATCAGTTTATACTGATCGGTTTTCGAGGTTTTCCGGGCAATATATCAGGTATGAAAGCGTACTTCATTTGATGTCCGTAGTCTCCAAGTATAACCGGATCTCTTTAATTTATGATTTCATAGAGGCGCCGATAGAGATTTTCCTTTACAGGAAGTGGAGGGAGGAAGCACTGTCAAGCTTGAAAGGCAGGGTCCTGGAAGTAGGGGTAGGGACAGGAAGGAACCTGGAATATTATCCCGCGGGCGCTAGGGTTAACGGAATAGATAACAGTGAAGGGATGCTTGCGAAAGCACGGGAAAAAGCTGAAAGCATACGGGATAAAGGCAGGAAAAATGTTACTCTTCTCCTTATGGATGCCGAGAATATGGAATTTCCGGACAATACCTTCGATTATGTTGTTACGACCTTTGTTCTCTGTTCAATTCCTGATCCCGTAAAGGCTTTAAAAGAAATGAGAAGGGTCCTCAAGCCTTCAGGGGAATTAATTGCTCTTGAACACATGCGCAGTAAAAACCCCTTTATCGCCCGAATTGAAGACTTAATAAACCCGATTATGTTTTTCTTTATTGGGGACGATATGACCCGAAATACAGTAGAAAATATCAAAAAGGCTGGATTCACAATTATTGAAGAAAAAAATCTGGCTTTTAAAGATGTCTTCAAAAAAATTCGGGCAAAAACATAACGGGTTTTATTCGGAGCTCTTTAATTATAAGACGTTTTGATTGTAATATTCACATCAGCAGAGATGTCAAGTATGCCCGCAATGTCTGCAGCGTCGAAATATAACAGGATCGCACCCGTTTATGAGGTATTGGATCTGCCGCTGGAACTTTTCTTTTTTCGAAGTTGGAGAAAAGAGGCGTTAGCAGATCTTAGCGGAAAAGTTCTTGAAATAGGAGTAGGGAGCGGAAGGAATCTCAAATATTACTCTCCAGACGTTCTCGTTACAGGAATAGACAACAGTGAAGGAATGCTCGAAGAAGCTCTAAAAAAAGCCAGGGAAATGAAAAATATCAATCTTTCTCTTATGAATGCAGAGAGTCTCGAATTCTCGGACAACAGCTTTGATTATGTTGTTACGACTTTTGTCCTCTGTACAATCCCTGATCCCGTAAAGGCTCTTAAAGAGATGAGGCGTGTTCTTAAGCCTTCAGGTGAGTTGATAGCCCTTGAGCATATGAACAGCGATAACTTAATTATTGATTTTTTTGAGCGTCTGATTGATCCTTTTCTGTTTTTTCTTCTTGGGGATCACACAACTCGACAAACTGCCAGGAATATAGAAGAGGCCGGATTTAAGATTAAGGAAGAAAAAAATCTGGCTTTTAAGGATGTTTTCCGGAAGATCCGGGCAAAAACTTGACAGATTTTTCATTCTCTATTTCGAGTTGTATTGTTTTGAGATGCATATTCATATACTGATTCATATACTGATTCATATACTGATTCATATACTTGTACGGTGATTCCATTGATTTCGATATGAGTTGACATACAATCCCTCAGTTATGTAGCTGGTCTACATATTGTCAAGGTAAAAAATATATGAATATTTGAGTTATTTTTTATTTAATAAAGCAGGTATTTTTCAGCCGCGGCTACCAGCATAGCAGTATCATTGCGAATCAAAGATATTGTTATTGTACCTTCGTAAAGACTCACTTATCGTGACCGTCTCTAAAGCCAGCAAACCTATAAAAAAACAGTTTTCTTGATTTTTCTCATTGAATTCCCTTGCTATATCCAGAATAAACTCTTTAATGGCTTGAATTGGATTGCTGCTCTTTGCTAATTCTTCCTCTATATGGTGTTATTGAATCTAAATACATTATTTTTTTGTATGAGTCCTGTCTTTTGTACAATCCCTGGTCCTGTACAAGCTGTTAAAGAAATGAAGTATGATGAGACTAAATAAAAAAAATCTAACGGTGGAAGATATATATACAAAACCAATAAAAATGATGTCGTAGCTGATCTTGAGTAAGAAATTCCTATGAATTAATTTTTAAATTTTCTCATAGAACACTATCTTTACTTTATAGCAGAAGGGTTTTTTAGTCCAGCTGTGTAATTTCAATTATACATGTTACAGGTTCAGAACCCTGTCCATATTTATACAGTAATCCTTCTGGAGTAGAGTCTTTAGAAATAACTTCTGCTTTTATTCTTGCTTCTTTTTCATTTTCCGCTTCAAGCTCGGTTACATCTACAAAGTGTTCTTTTTTTGCAGAGTGACCTTCAAACCGTACTTTATATTTATGCATATATAACCCCCAATCATTATATTAATAAGTGAATTTTATTATAGATAATCATATCGTCCTGTATGCACAGATACAAATTACGGTCTGTAAATCCTGGTTTTAAATTAGATCTCAGTCTAATAAAAAGGGAGTCTAATACGCAAATTACCTTTCAAGTTATTTTATCCATAAATTTTTCTGAATACGGGATTTCGTTTTTAATATTTTTTGTTAGGTACGGTTTTTTTATATATGGATGCTATTCGACATCATAACATTAATAGCAAAATGATAAAAATAAGGTTAACTAGAATTCAATTTCACTCTGCAACTCTAATTTTCAACTTTTTATTTCCAGAAAACAGCTGAATTTTAATTTAGTTTAGAAAAATAATGCTAACTTAAATGGTACCTTATCTCTTCTAATATTAAGTACCTGAAAAAGGTAATGAGATTCTGTTGGTTATAGGGCATGGCAGCAAAGAGCGATCAAGGAAATGACAGGCCTGCGGCGTTTAATGTGACTCCCTTAAAGTCTTCATCGTATGCTCTGCTTCATCCGGGTTGAAGTCTGCGAACAGTGCATCATTCGGCTTAAGCCGATCCATAGTATTGCTTGCTAGAGTTCCACCGCGTCGGTAGTTCATGCAACGTTTTAGAGTTTTTATATTTTGTTTGTCGGGCGGTTACGTTCACGCGCACACGGAAGCTGGCGTGGCCATGAACAACTGTCATTCCATGTTTTACTCGTCGCACGGCTTCCCGGCGATGCACCAGTCGCCCTTTGGTATATCGTGAAAGACCACATGGACTGCATCGGCCGACACGCCCTCTTTGACGAAGGCGTCGGTAATCGCGTTTGCAATGCGCTTCTTCTGGTCGCGAGGGCGACCTTCCCAGAGTTTGACTTCGATGATTGGCATAAATGCATTGTAGGCAAGTAGGTATAAAACGTTTGCCTACAGGTACTCTAGCTTCTTTTTCGTGAAGGGATATAAGGCGGCTAGCTCGCAAACAGGACCGGAAATACTCAGATCTTTTTCCTGCAGTACATCATTGATCACCTTAAGGAAGGAGGCGCCTGTTTAATGGTTATAGATGAAGGAGTACTCTTCAGGACAAATGAAACAGCTTTCATGAAGACCAAGATTTGACTTAAAACCGGAAAATGTTAAAAACATCATTCAAACTGTTTTAGCATATTGAAAAGTTTCTTTAAATTTTAGTTTTTCCTTGGAAAAATTATATAGGGTGCTGATTTAAAAGGATAAGATTTAGGCATAAATTACAACTCTCCCGGAACTCTAAACTCAATTTAAAACAGCTACCTCACCTTTCTTGTCTTGAAAATATTACATATTTCGCAGACTACTCACTGTGCCAGCCTGATCTGTTGGTTTTACATAGCCTTTGAAGCATACAGGGTTATTACAGATCGTATTCCAAAACTCCTTAGAAAATTTATTTTAGAAAAGATAGTCAAAGTTACATTGGTGCAACCTGCTGCAAACAATGTAGCGTACTAAGCAGAGCCACCTTTGTTTATCTAACAGCAAGAGCCACTATACTTGGTTAGAGATAGTTTGCCTCTTAACGTTACAGGTTTTACAGAATTCTTGACTGTAGCATTATTGAATATCTGGATCTCTATAGTCAACCCCACGTTCAAACATTAACATATTGACCCGACGACTTCATCAACTGTTTTATAATAACTATGTTTTCTAAATATGGCTATAAAATCAGCCACTTTTAAGTTTATTAACGGGAATAATACGGGAAATTATAAACTTTATAGAATAAGCAAAACGGGTTTCGCTTAGCTCTTATTAACCCCATATAGTGCAGCTCCAAGTGCTCCCGTGATTTGCGGTTCGGGAGGTACATAGAGCGAAACTCCCAGTTCTTTTTCCAGAAATACCTTCATGCCTTTGTTTTTTGCAACGCCGCCCACGAAAGCTACGTTTTGTTTCAATCCGACCTGCCGGGCCATAACTGCAACCCTTCTGGCAATGCTTTCGGTTAATCCGGCAGCAATATCTTCTTTTTTAAATCCTCTCGCCCTGAGGGATATGACCTCGGATTCGGCAAAAACGGTACACATACTTGTTATGCTGGCTGGCTCTTTTGAAATAAGAGCCAGGTCACCCAGTTCTTCTATCGGTACTTCAAGTGCCTTTGCAGTGTATTCCAGGAATTTGCCAGTGCCGGCAGCACATTTGTCGTTCATTAAAAACTCAATTACCTTTCCTTCACTTACCAAGATAATCTTACTGTCCTGTCCTCCTATGTCAATAACCCCATTAACCAGTGGGTAAAGGTGGTGAACGCCCAGTGTGTGAGCTGTGATCTCGCTCACCGCTTTATCTGCAAACTTTATGCTGTTCCTGCCGTATCCGGTTGCATATATGCCGTTTACATCTCCTTTATCTAAACCGGCATTGGTAAGCACTTCCTCGCACGCACTTCCTGCAGATGATAAAAAGTCGAATCCTGTCGGACGTATGTTAAATGCGGCCATCTGACTATCAATCACCAGGGCGGCTTTTGTAGTAGCTGAACCGGAATCGACTCCGATTGAGATCATGAAAGCATCTCCATGAAAGCGTCCACTCGAAGTCCGATCTGCTCAATGTCCGAATCGCTGTAGTCCGTTTCTATTGAAAGCATGGGTATCCCGGCATTTCTCAGCGCCTGTTGTACCTTGTAACGCTCAATATTGTAGCCGTGGCAGAACTGAAGAGTATAGTGTACTACGCCGTCGACTTTGAACTCTCTTGCAAGTTCCAGAATATTATCTATACGTCTGTCGTTCGGGGTCATGCAGGAACAGGGGATTTTGATGTAGCGTTCTGCAAGCGCAGTCATAGGGTCCTTATTTTCATCGACCAGGTCCCAGAAAGATCTTGTACCCGTACAGCTTTCCTCCACAACAATAAGGCCGCCCCTATTCTCTATAATTTCCGGTACTTTGGTGTTTCCGCCCGGCATAGGGCAGCCGGAAATCATTATCCTGGGTCTGTGAGCAAGGCTAGCCTTAAAATCAGCCCTATTAGGGTCCTCTCTGGCCTGTTCCGCCTCTTCGATCAGGTCCTGAAGGGCTTTTTTAAAACCTTCTGCCGACAGGACATACTGCTTTTGCATGACCTTTATCATATCTAAACCGCTGATCGGCGGAAACTCAGCTTTTCGCAGGTTATAGAGCCTGTGAATTAACCTTCTCGTCTCATTCGATGAAACTATTTCCTTCTTTAATCCCTCGGCTGTGATTATGTTACCGGTCAGTTTTTCCATTACCTCTTTGAACCTGTTAAGCTCTTCCAGGAAATATTTCACGGCAGCCGAGCTATCTGGTTTCTGCGGAAGATCAATCACATAGGTCGGGACGTAGTTTCCCATTAATTCGTACATCTTTTTTTTACTATCGCAAGTGTTCTCGGCGACTATCATGTCTACCAGGCCAAAATGAGAGCAGGATTTTACACCGGAACAACCGTTGTTAACGATCGAGCCAAAGGAAGACTTGACAAGCGGACAGGTATTCCTTGGCAAATACTGCTCAGCTATGGGTATGGTATCGTTCTTGCCTCCGCAGAGTATAACCCGGTCTGCCCCTGCCGCAAAAATAATCTCGTCAGGCACGAACAGGCATAAAGTACCAACGATCTTCTTTCCGGCTTTTTTTTCCTCTTTTAGCTGGCAGATCCGTTCGCTGTATGAGTTTTTAATGTAATCAAGGGTCTCAAAGTGTGTCATTTTCTCTACAAAATGCTTTGTGGTGATATGTTAAATCGTTTTCTATTCCTGTAACGGAGTACGGTTTTCTACAGTATGACAAATAAATTCTGTTACAATTGAATTTTGTTATAATTGAATTCGGCAACTTTCTATTTTTAATTGTTAGGTTATCTTTTTGATGCCGAAATAAGAGGTAAGCGATAAATCAGGTAGTTCTTTCCTCCTTAATTGTTTTTACTTAAAAAATCGCTAAAATGATCCCTGTTATTCCCACCATGACAAACACTCTTAGAATCTGGGAAATTAGAATTGTCTTTATCCCTATTTTGGGACCAAAAATTCCCACATAATGCGGGATATAAATCCTCAGCGTCCCGAGGCTTGTTACTATATTACCTACAAGGAGGACAATAATAACTTCAACGCCGCTCAAAATTCCCTGTTCCATAAGGTTTGCTGCAAGAGTATAGGCTGCAAGGTGGCTTGCAAAAAGAGCTGCAATTACGGGTAGTCCCTCCACAGGCACGGGGAGATACTCAGAAATAGGGTTGAGATATGATCCAAGAGCATCAAACACCCCGATGTCTGTCAGGATAAAGACCAGGAAGGTTACAGGAACCATAACTTTGAAAATTCTGGTTATGGGCTTTTTCGAAGTCTTGATGCTTTCCTTGAATGCTGTTTTCAATGAAGGAGGTTCTTCTTTCTCAAAGTCTTCGAAATATACTTTTTTTTCTGTAAGCAGGAAATGCCCGGCAATAAGCACTATCAAAGTTTTTACAAAACCTACGAGAGTTATCACTCCCACATAGATTATTCCTGTTATTCCGAGCAGAGGTACCAGTACTGGAAGCAGGGTTCTCCAGTGCATGACAATTGCAGGGAAGGAATTTAAAACCGAAGCTACAATCAGTTCGTCTTCCTTTATGATACCTTCATCATACATACTTTTAAGTGAAGCATTAGCTGAAGAGGTGGAAGCAAAAGCCGTAAGAAAACTTATCCCGCATTCTTTTTTGAGATGAGCGTAGTTTGTAACCGGTTTTACCAGAAAATCAAATTTATTGAACCACCCAAGGCTTACAAGAAGTTCGGCAAAGACAACTCCCAGAATTATCGATGGGCCTGTTTTTAAAAGATATTCGGCTGAATTTATAATCGGATCTGGTAACATTCATTCATATTTCTGTGTTAAAGTTTATTAATTTATCTATAATTATTCTAACTATTTAACAAATAAAATTGCTTAATTAATCAGTAAACTTGTTTAAAATCGTTTAATTTCTCAAGAAATTGCCGAATCAGCAGATACACAGATCCGCAGATACACAGATCAGCAGATATATACTAAATCAACAGGTATACTGCTTATCAACTAAAAAGAACTATAAGTTATCAGTTTTTCAAAGCTTAATATTTGTATCTAAAGACCTCTCTATAATCTCAAGAAACTCTATTAAACAATAAAGACTAATCTATAGCGGATGCTGGGGAAAACAAAGCGTTATCTCGAGATTACGCGGGTCCTTTTGAAGTATAATCTTATTCCTGAACTTTATCATGACCTGCGTACAGACTATATTTCCAACTCTGATTGCACGTGTACTTTTGATCTTGAAAACAGGGAGACAGCTGTAAAACTCAGGCAGGCTTTTGAAGAGCTTGGTCCTACTTTTATCAAAATGGGGCAAACCATGAGCAAACGGCCTGACCTTGTGCCCCAGCCCTATGTTATTGAAATGGCAAATTTGCAGGACAAAGTTAAGCCTATGCCTTTTGAAGAGATGGCTGAATCCCTTGACCTTGCCTGCGTATGCGAGTACCAGACGCGTGAAGAAAGGAACAGGAAAAAAAGCGAAGAAGAACTGAAGGCTTCAAGGGAGAGGAGGGCTAAAGCTTTCATTAATATTTTTGATAGCTTTGACCCTGACCCAATCGCTTGTGGCTCTATTGCGCAGGTCTATAAAGGTATCATTGAAGGCAAACCCGTGGCTGTAAAGATCCTCCGTCCGAATCTTATCGACATTATAAATATCGATCTTTCGATCCTTGATGATTTCAAACCCATCATGAGAAAATTCCTTGGAGTGGGAAGGAATTTTGATATCGATGCTTTCCTGATGGAAATCCGGGAAATGCTGACACGGGAGGTTGACCTCAGGATTGAAGCCGTTAATATGAGGCGTTTTGAAGATAACTTCAAGAATGTCAAAAATGTTGCCGTACCTAAAATTTATCCCGAATACTGTTCAGCCAATGTCCTTACAATGGAATTCATCCAGGGTACCCAGATTAAAGACATAATTAATATGCCGGTACCACAAAGCAAAAAGTCTGAGTATACTCGCACAATCACTAAAAGTTACCTGAAACAGGTTTATATCGACGGTTTTTATCACGCAGATCCTCACGGTGGTAATATGCTGGTTGAGGAGAACGATACCATTGCTTTCATTGATTTCGGGGCTGTCGGTAGCATAGATGACGAGCTCAAAAAGAACATGCTTGAGTTTTATTACGCTATCAATAACAGGGACGTGGAAGGGGCAACCGGGAGTTTCCTGAGGATCGGGGGTGCGGATGAAAGAAATGTAGATGTCCGCAGGCTCAGGAAAGATATGGACGAATTGATTGCAAACCAGAACTATGGGCTTGAAGGCAGGCAGAGCGACAATTATGCAAAACTGGGCCTGAAATACGATATCCGGCTTCCGGGGGAGTTTTCAACTCTGCAGAGGGCTATCCTGCTCATTGAAGGAGTTTGTCTTGAACTTGACCCGAGGTACAATATTAAAAGCATTGCAATCCCCGTCCTTATGGATGCCTACAAGAAACTCAATACTTCACAGGGGACTGCTCTGCATATTGAGTTTTCTGCCGAGCCTGTGGACGAAAAAGCCGAACTTAGGGCTGCAATCAGAGAAGTTGCCGACAAAATGGAAAACATGGGGGACAGATTCCTTGAATCAAAACAAAGAGACAATAAGCGCAGCTTCTTTTCAAAAGAATTTTTCCTTGCTATCCTTCTAGTTGTCTCAACTTTTATATTGCTAAATGGAAATGTCTTTTCCTGGCTCGGGCTGGTCGGGTTCGTGGGAGCGATTCTTATAGCTCTTATTGTTTCACTCCATGGAAGATAAACTGGAAAATGAATATAAAACGAAATCATAGGCTGGGTGGAATAAAAATGAGGTTTTTGCGAGGTCTCTGCAAAAATTCTAAAAAATTCTTGATACAAAAGCTCTAATAATCCGGAATCTAAAATAATACTGTACAGAATAGTGTTTGATATTGTACAGAATAATATTTGATACTGTACAGAATAATATTTGACATTACAAAGAATAATATTTGATACTGTACAGAAGATAATATTTGTAATACTCATTCACCTTCATAGGCTAATTCCTATTCACAGTACTCTTTCATTATTTACATTCAGCATGTTGATTTTATGGAATTCTACAAAATAAGGTGAATGAGGACTCAGAATCAATTGGAATATAGAATCTATTAGCAGGGAGAGAGAAGGGGGCATTTTCTCTGGTACAGGAAACTATAAGAATTGAAGGTATGGAATGCAATCACTGTGTTATTAGAGTGGGAAGAGCTATTGCTTCCGTTAAGGGAGTGGTAGAAGTGGATGTAAGCCTGGAAAAAAAAGAAGCAGTTGTAGATTTTGAAGAGGCAAGGACGGACATTGAAAAAATAAAGGATGCAATCCGGGATGCCGGATACCATACTTTATGAATTGGATTCTTAAAACCTTCAGGTCAAATAATATTATTACAGTCTCCGGGCTATTGGTTTGTCTGTAAAAATAAGCACACGCAGGCTAAATTTTCATCCATATGGTCCTTATATTTTACTGCTTTTACTTTCTTGTTTTTCTTATAGAAACAGATGTAATCTATCTATACAAATAGTATCCTCAAATATTATCTTCAAATACTATTCTTATTCTCAAAACTCTGGCCCGCTTAACTGAATTTTCTTCTAGCATATGTAACACAGTTTGAGCATAATTTGCTATGTTTTGATGTCAAACCCCGGCTTTTCATTGAGTGAGTACAGATTCAGTCCCGTTCTGCTCCGGATATAAAAAGGCTGATAATGAAATGAACAAATCTGAAAGCTTTTAATCATAAGACTTATATTTGTTTTACACTTAATGTAAACAAATCAATATCCTGATGAAGGTGTAAAAAATGAAAAAAGCAATAACTGCAGGTCTCATGGTACTGGTCTTGATAGGTTTTTTCGGGACAGCGGTTGTCAATGCAGCTGCTTCGGATGATAAGAATTATAGCTTTGAGTTGATGAAGAGGTTCGCTGCCACATATCTGGATGGTGCCGAATATGTAAATCCAAATTATTCCGAAAATGGTTCCTCTTGCCACGATTTTTATTCCGGTGAAGATGTGAGCTCGGGTGTGAGCTTGGATCGGAAAGGTCACAGGGATTTCCGCCGATCTGAATTCTGCACATAAAATAGCTGCTGATTTACTTCTATTATAGATTGCTGCGAATAATAAAGTTTAACGGTCATGCACCGGATTAAACTTTATATTCAGTTTTGGCAACAGACGTCCCGTACTCTTCATATATTTCCGGTATTCATCTCCGAACTGTTCTACCATCATCTCTTCTTCATCGGAAACCCGGATCAAGTACATAAAAATTACCGGCAGCATATAAGATGAGGCCACTGTCCAGTTGGCAGAGAGAAATAATATCCCAGTCCCTATCAGGAAAATGGCTGCATACATGGGATGTCTGATGAATCTGTAAGGACCCTCAGTTACCAGAGTATGCCCTTTTCGTATCTCCAGAAGAGGCGACCAGTTTTTATCTAAAGCTCTATGAGACCAGATGAAGAGAAGATCGCCCGCAAAGATTATTGCTGCTCCTGACCAGCGAAGCCAGGCAGGGAAAGGCAGGCGAAAAGCATCTATTCTTGGGGTGAGCAAGTAGTAGGATATGGGAATAAGACCCATTCCAACCAGGCGATAGAAGAAATTCTCTCTTTTTTCATGTTTTACTGCTACTCTTTCGAACTTTCTCCGGCCCTTTAGATAATATAACCTGACACTCGCGTCAGCCAGAAGAAGGGCTGTCAGAGCTATTTTGAACCAATTTTCACGCATACATTTTTATTTATCGCAAAACTATTTAATAAGGATCAAATGCCATTAAAAAGACTGAATAGTTCTTTTACAATTTATTGTTCAGGAAAGCTACTAATGTATTTCTCTTCAATCTGTTATTGAATAAAATAACATCCAGTTATGGGAATACCAGCAGTTTCATGCCGAATAAAAGTATAAAAACTGCCACAAAATTCCTGAATTTTTCCTGAGGTATTCTCTCTATTCCTTTCCTGCCAATCATTGCTCCGATTAAAGATACGGGTATAAAGACTGGAAAACCCGACAAAATGGAAGGGTCAAGCCTTATGCCCCCTGCAATATAGGTCGCTATCCTTGTTGAATCGATCATAAAAGATATGGCACCTGCAGTTGAGATATAAACAGCTTTCTCAAGATTAAAAGCGCTCAGCGCCACCGCATTTATCTCTCCTCCTATGCCGAAAATGCCTGCAAAAAGTCCTGTAAGAGCTCCGCCGGATACTGCAACTGATAACTTCTGGCTAAGCTTGAACTTCCGGTTGACAGTAATAAAAAGAACATAAGCTATAAGGAATATTCCTAAAGCCCTTGAAAGGAGTTCCTGTGAAATTCTCAAGGATAAAGATGACCCTATGAAACCTGTGAAGATTCCAGGCAGGCCAAAGGCGAGAAAAAGTTTCCATTTTATGCCTTTTCGAAATAAGAGCATTTTCCAGATATCATTAAACCAGTGAATTATGCCCACAAAAAGAAGGGTTTGAGGCAGAGGAAATATCATGAGGAGAACAGGTACCATAATTGTTGATATCCCAAATCCGGCCAGAGTCCCGATCAGGCTTGCTAACAGTGTGAGTAGAGCTATAAGAATAATTTCCTCATAAGCAAGCATATTCTTAGTATATTGATTCCACTACGGCATTATCTTTTCTGGATAAGAAGCTGAAAGAGAATTCGCGATATTTGGGGTTTATTTGGAATAGTATCATAAAGTTATGTTCTAATAATTATAATAAAGTTAAGGCTCAACAATACTTTTTCCGGTATGAACGTGTAATTTTTGCCGCTATGAGCATATTTTTATATTTATTTTTTATATTTTATATATAACAATTATTAAAAAAATAAATCTTCTCTGGGGATTGAAAAAAATCCCTGGAAATGCTTATTAATCAAATCTATAGGGCAGACATATTCGCACTTAGAAATAATTGTTAAATTTTTGGAGACCCTTT
>OBLN01000170.1_pt1 | contig 24403 bp, 29 predicted proteins | sample 1519301 | NCBI WGS metagenome assembly OBLN01 (sample SAMEA2452533, study PRJEB22499) | sediment metagenome | reverse complement strand
TACGCTACCGCCACAACGATACTGCACATCTTGCAGAACTCCTTGAACAATATAAGGACACTAAAGAAAAAATAATCGTGACTGACAGTGTGTTCAGCATGGATGGCGACAGAGCTAATCTGGCTGAAATTGTTCAGCTCGCTGAAAGATACGGCGCTCTCACTGTTGTGGATGAAGCTCACGCCACAGGGGTATTGGGTCACGGCAGAGGTCTTGCACACGAACTTGGGCTGGAAAAACGCATTGATATCCATATGGGTACATTCAGCAAGGCTCTTGGTTCATTCGGTGCATATATCGCAGGAAACAGTGACATTACGGACTATATCCGCAACAAGGGCAGAGCATTCATTTTTACTACATCTCTGCCTCCTGCGGTTATCGGGGCGAATATCGGCGCTCTCAAATGGCTGAAACACAATCCGGACAGCGGTTATAATCTTCTGCAAAAGGCAGAAAACCTACGAAGTGCGCTTAATAAGGCAGGTTTTGACACGGCTGATTCCTCAACACAGATAATCCCTGTTATAATAGGAGACAACTTTGCCGTTCAGCAGGCGGGAAAACTTCTGGAAGACGCCGGGATCAAAGTGGGGGTAATCCGTCCTCCAACTGTCCCTGAAGGTACAGCGAGGCTTCGGCTTTCTGTCCGCCTTGATCTGAATGATGACGAAATCCTGCATGTTGTATCTTCCGTAAGGGGGCTGAAAAATGCTTAAATTTGTTTCCGGCTGGGCAGGCTTTCCTGCTCTTTTTCCGCATATTTCCTCACGATATCCGTTTTATCTTCCATTTGTAACCCACACAGAACAGGATATTGAAACAGCCTTGGAAGAAGGCGGGGAATATTTAGCCGGATGGTCAACAGGGGCACATATTATTCTGAAAAATATAGATAAAATAATGGATAAATATGAAAAGATTTTCCTTTTTGCCCCTTTCATAAGTTTCTGCGATTACTTCCATACTCAGGTCATTATGCTTATGATAAAAAAGATGAAGCGTGATCCGCAGGCAGTTCTTCATGATTTTTATGATAAATGCGGCATAACCGGATTTCAGCCGGAAACCGATACTAATATAACAAACGGGCTAATCGAAGGGCTTGAGTTCCTCATGACCAGCCGGGCTAATGCGGAAGGTCTTAACGCAGCTGAAAAGGTTATCCTTGTGCAGGGTGCAAATGATATGATAGTTAATTTCCGTGCCAGTGAGGATGTTGCGGACATGCTCCACGGAGAAAAGCTTATCACCCTTGAATGCGGGCACTATATAAAAGAAAGCAGGATATCTGACATCATATATGAAAATACACATAAAAAGATTTTTTGATAAGGCGGCGGACTGCTATGACTCCTCAGCAGATATACAGAAAATCGTAGCATCAAAACTAAGTGATTTAACACAAGAGAACTTCCCCGAAACAGTGCTTGAAATAGGTACGGGAAGCGGCATTTTCACAGAAATATTTCTATCAAAATGCAAACCTCAGCGCTTTATAGGGCTTGATATAGCCTACTCTATGACAAAAGCATCATCCTGTTTACAGGGAATGTTTATTCAGGCAGATGGAGAAAAGCTGCCGTTCAGGAGTGAATGTGCGGATGTTCTTGTCAGCTCATCGGTTCTTCAATGGTTTCAGAGACCTGAACAGTCGATACCTGAATGTCTCGGCACTTTAAAAAACGGAGGCAGATTCTATTTTTCCGTTTTCTGTGACGGTACATTTCCTGAAATGGCTTTATTAAACAGCATCACAGGCTTCGGCAGTGTATACTCCCTGAAAACCCCTGAGTTTTATGACAGGCTGTTCAGCAGTATAAACGGCATTAAGTACCGGCTTGAGATACATGACTACGTTTTGCGTTTCAGAAATGTTAAGGAATTTTTACAAAAGCAAAAAGCCACAGGAGCAAGGTTCACAGGCAGAACCTCCGCAGCTGGAAAAGATTCATACCGCAGATTTTGCGAGCTTTATCAATCGTTCTTCGGAGACGGAGAGACAATTCCCGTAACATACCGCATCGTATACATAGTCGGGAAAAGAACCTAAGTTCATTTCAAGATTTTATCTAACTCTATTAAGTCAATTATTTGTCAGATTTTATTACAATTTTTTACACTCTTATTATTGAGTTAATGCTCAAGTCAAATCATCCTTTATTAAAGGGGAATTATTATGAATGATTTATGTATTGAACTTCAAAAAGGGTCATCTGCTAATGTTAAATTTGAAGTATCAGACACTTATAACCGTGAGTTATTATTGAACATTAAACATCTGTTTGAGCGAAATTTCAAAGTAATGCACAAAGCAAGAAATGAGATAAGGGTTATCACCTATTCCGGCAAAAAACTTGTCCTGAAATCTTTCAGGATTCCGTCACCTGTGAACCGGTTTGCATACTCATTTATCAGAGACAGCAAAGCGAAAAGATCATTTGATAATGCACTGGTATTAAAATCGCTGGAAACAAATACGCCTGAACCTGTAGGGTATATAGAATTTTTCTCCGGCAAAATGATAAAAGAAAGCTTCTATGTTTCCGCTTATTCAGAAAGCGACTTCACAATAAGAACTGTTCTTCTGGATAAAGAGATTGAAAACAGAGATGAAATCCTGAAAGAATTTGCAGAATTTACTCATAGTCTCCATGCGAAGAACATATACCACAAGGATTATTCACCTGGTAACATACTGGTTAAAAAGGTAAATTCGGGATGGAAGTTTGAGATTGTTGATATAAACCGCATGAGATTCGGTAAAATATCATACAAAAACAGAATCAAAAACTTTGTTAAGCTCTGGGCTGATGATGATACCATGCGTACAATCATCCGTGAGTATGCCTCTTTCTCCGGCGATAATCCGGCAAAAGCAGAAAGAGACGCCCTGAAGTGGCTTCATAGCTACAAGGCACGCATAAACTTCAAGAAAAGACTTAAAAAACTTGCGAAGCGGAAAAAAGATGCTCCGTTGAACGTATAATCTTCATATTCCTGTCCGTTTCATTTCCGGCGGTTTTACTCCACCATTCACGGTGAACGCCTCTGATGCGGACAGGGATGCTTTTCATACCAAGAACCTGCGCCATAGCGAGACGGTGCAGACCCTTTGCGGTCTTGATCAGTCCGCCGTCTCTGTCTATTGCGGCGCACACAGGATCCTTTTCCAGAGAGCTGTCATAACCATGCGCCTGAAGTTGGGTCATGAATTCGAGATAAATTTCAAGATACCGTAACACCTTACTTTCCGTATTCAGATAGATCCCCATGCGGTTTCTGTTGAACTCGGTGTAAGGTCTGCCCTTTTTTATCATATCAGTGAGTTCTGCATAGCGTCTGCTGTTCCGCAGATCTGCTTTGTTCGACCATATATCTGTCATTAAAACGAATCTATCTATACTTTTAAAGCTCAGTCCGCCTCTGTCCCAGTCACCGTCCCATATGAAACGGTTAGCCATGCTTCTGCGTACTCGCCCGGAAGGGAAAACAGCCATTCTGTTAAGAGATTCAGGAGGCACATCGAGTGTCAGAAATTTTTTATATTTCGATTCAACGGCATATCGGGGCAAACCCGAACGCTCAATTGCAGAGGCAGCGGGTGAATCATGCAGCCACAGCCTGAAAAGCAAGCTCTGCAAAGGCAAACCAAGTGCATTTTTAAAAATAATATTAACTGCTCCGCCGACTGTCTTAAAAGCAGTGCGGGGAATCAGCAGCAGATGGAAAAGCTCGTTAAATGCTCTGTCATCAATCATTATGAGCCAAGCACCCTTCTTTTGTACTCACTTTCGGAGTATATATCCGAGCATTCTGTAACCCTGAGCGGAAAGAGAATTCCTTCGAGATGGTCAAACTCGTGCTGAAAGATGCGGGCGGGAAACCCTTGAAGACAGACCTCAGCCTCTTTCCCGGAAAGATCGTTGTAGCGAACACTCACTCCGGTCTGTCTCGGCACAAGTCCTCTTAAGCCCGGCAAACTCAGACATCCTTCCCACATACTGTCAAAGCATTCGGAAAAAGAAATAATTTCGGGATTCACCATAATAAGCGGATCCATATCGGGAGCCTGCGGATAGCGTTCATTCGGTTGTGAATGTATTATTAGAAGACGCTTTGAAACACGTATCTGCGGAGCGGCAATTCCCACACCGCCATGGGTTTTCATGGCAATAAGCATATCTTTTGCAAGCTGTTTTATCATCGGATCAGAAGGATCATCAACAGCGTGCGCCCGCATATTAAGAACTTTTTCACCCCGCAGGGCTATATTGATGTGCGCTGACATATCTTTATCTCCTTAGGATTATTTTAATAATATACCCGTTGATGCAGATATGTCCACTTTATGCTTATCAGTTTTCGTGCTTGTTCCCGCCGCAGCAGCTTTTTCCGTCACCGCATCCGCAGCCCCTGTTCTTTATAAGCTTGTAATACAGAAAGTACACAGCTCCTGCCAATATGGCAATCAGGATAAGTTTTTCAATCATAGTTCACCTTCTTAGAAATATCTAACTCTATTAACTTATATGCCGTATAAGCACATACTGCAATGAAATTTTTTTTAAAAATATTTTCTTTAAATTTCACTTAACCCGTAAATTAGTGGTATACTGTATACAAAATATACATAAACCCGCTCAGTTATAGTTTTTTAAGATATGTTTCATATATAAAGCCTATAGTGTGCCATGTATTTTTTTCGGTTTGGCTGACTATTTGTATAGTTTACAATATCTTAAAAAATAGAACTGAGTGTACGACTTTTCCGAAAAATATTGACTACACCTTCAAAACTGATACTATAAACCTGTTTTGTTTTTAAGGAGCGGGGATGACATTCATATTCACATTTCTGGTGCTTTTCATCTTCTGGTTCATGTTATCAGGAGAGTTCGGCGGACTTCTGGTGGCTTTCGCAGTAATTTTCAGCCTTATAGCTGCGTATCTAAGCCATGACTTCTTTCTGCACAGGTTCAGGAAAGACTACTTCCGGATGGTTAAGGATATTATCCTTTATCTTCCGTGGCTTATGAAGGAAACCTTCATTGCCAACATGCAGGTGGTCAAAATTGTCCTCAGCCCGTCCATGCCTATAGACCCGCTCGTGGTCGAGGTCAAGTCCGACCTCAAAAGCGATCTGGGGCTGACTATTCTGGCGAACTCAATCACGATTACGCCTGGAACTGTCACGCTGGACATTAAGGAAGATAATGTATTTGTTGTTCATGCCCTCACTGAGTACCACGCACAAGGTATTCTGGAGAGGCAGATCGAACATAAAGTTCTAAAGATAGAGGGCAGCAGAAATGTTTAGTATAGCGGCAACTATCCTTATTATCTCTGCGGTGATCACGATCATCCGAATGCTAAAGGGCCCCACAGTTTTTGACAGAATTCTTGCTGCCAACCTCATCGGCACTAAGACAGTTATCCTCATACTCCTTCTGGGATACATATACGGCAGACCGCACTTTTCGGATCTCGCCCTTGTTTATGCCCTGATAAATTTCATCGTCACCATTGCTCTTCTCCGCTACATGGAGAAAGGGCGTCTGGATTAGGGGGGCAGGATATGGAAATAAGAATGATAATAAGCGGCTTCCTCATATTTGCAGGATGCTTTTTCATAGTCGTTGCATCCCTAGGTGTTCTTAGGCTGCCCGACTTCTACGCAAGGCTGCACGCCGGCGGCAAGGCGGACACAATGGGGCAGACACTGGTGGTGCTTGGTCTTATTGTGTATGAAGGCTTCAATATATTAAGCCTGAAGATGCTGTTCGTCATAATCTTCATTTACATTGCAAACCCCACAGCCACTCACGCCATAGCAAAAGCCGCATGGGTGGAGGGTCTTAAGCCGTGGAGGAAGAAAAATGATTAATCTTATGCTTCTTCTCTTTCTTGTGGTAATAGCAATCGCCGCAATACAGGCAAAGGATCTACTTAACTCCATAATGTATTTAAGTGTTTACAGCCTTTTTATGGCGCTTGTGTGGACAGAGCTTAACGCCGTAGACGTGGCATTCACAGAGGCGGCGGTCGGCGCAGGGGTTTCCGGTGTTTTCATGATTGCAGCCCTTACAAGGATGAACAGGTTTGAATCCTCCAGAGAGCGTACAGGTCTCGGAAAATACTTTCCTATGGCTGTGGTCGCAGTGACAGCGGCTATGCTTTTCTACGCAACTGTGGATATGCCCGCATACATGGATCCTGAAGCGCCGATACATAAACATGTGGCGCCCTATTATATTGAGCATTCAGAGCATGAGACGGGCTCTGTAAATATAGTTACATCAGTTCTAGCCAGCTACAGGGGGTTTGATACCCTCGGAGAAACTTCGGTCGTATTTACAGCTGCTATTTCGGTTATTCTGCTTTTAAGAAGGAGGGATAAAAATGAAAAATGATGTAATCCTGCGCACTGTCGCAAGATGTATGGTTCCTTTTATCCTTCTGTTTGCCTTCTATGTTCAGGCGCATGGCGAAATAAGCCCCGGAGGCGGTTTTCAGGCTGGCGTTATCTTCGCTTCCGCTTTCATTCTCATAGCTCTGGCTGTGGGCAAAGAAAAAGCGAGAGAAAAATTCAAACAGAAAATAAGCGACTTCACCTGCTCTCTGGGGTTGATGATATACGCCGGAATCGGTTTTATCACCATCCTCTTCGGGGGTCTGTTTCTGGAATACGGCAAGCTTCCGTTCGGTTCTGCCGAAAAAGGCAACCACCTCGGCATGATCGGTATCGAGCTTGGCGTGGGTATCGCCGTTGCTTCTGTGATGGTCACGATATTCTTTGAGATTGCGAGGAAGGAAGATGATTGATTTTATCGCCGCAAAATACAACTACCTCATATGTGTCTGCCTTATGATGATAGGTTTCTACGCTGTTATCGCAAAGCAGAACCTTATGAAAAAGATAATAGGTTTGAGTATATTCCAGACATCCGTCTTTCTTTTCTATATATCAATGGCAAAAGTTACAGACGGCACAGCACCGATCGTATGGGAGGGCGCAGTCAGGTATGACAACCCCCTGCCACATGTTCTTATACTGACGGCTATTGTTGTTTCCGTCAGTACGACTGCGGTTGCAATCGCTCTGATGATAAATATTTACAAAGCATACGGAACAATTGAAGACAGTAAAATAAGGGAAATAGAAGCCGGAGAATCCGGCGGGAGCGTCAGCCGATGAACCTTGCCGTTAATTTTCCCGCTCTCCTAGTGACTGTGCCGCTGATATTTGTTCCTGTAATTCCTCTTCTGGGACTGATAAACAGGAAAATATGCTGGTATGCCGCTGTTTTGGCTATCACAGCATCTTTTGCAATGATAATGACCATTCTGGCAAAAGTCAGCACAGAAGGTCCCATATCATATCATCTGGGCAACTGGGCGCCGCCCATAGGCATAGAATACCGCATAGACATGCTGAATGCTTTTGTTCTGGCTGTTATCTCCTTCATATCGCTGGTTTCTCTCCTTTTCGGCAAAGAGCTTGTTGAAAAGGAAGTACCGGAATATAAGCACCCTGCATTCTATTCAGTGTTTATCCTCTTTGTTGTGGGTATGACAGGAATGACAGTTACCGGAGACCTTTTTAACGTCTATGTTTTCCTTGAGATAACATCACTCTCCGGTTACGCACTCATAGCCACAAGCAAAAAGAGATACGCTCCCATGGCCAGCTTTAACTATCTGGTTATCGGTACACTGGCAGCAACTTTCATCGTTCTCGGAATCGGTTACCTTTACATGGTGACGGGAACATTGAACATGGCTGACCTTGCCGAAAGAATCAAACCACTCAACGGTTCAAGCGTGGTGCTTACCGCATACGCCCTGATCCTTATGGGAATCCTCATAAAAATGGCGGTTTTTCCGCTCCATCTCTGGCTGCCTGATGCCTATACCTACTCTCCTTCAGCGGTGAGTGCGGCAATGGCTGCTACATCAACCAAAGTCGGTGCATATGTGCTGATAAGGCTGATGTTCTCTGTGTTTGACATTGAATACCATGTGGGTTCAGTGCCTATCACCGGAATAATAATATTCTTTGCATCACTGTCCATTGTGATGGGCTCAGTGATCGCAATAGCACAGACAAATATAAAGAAAATGCTTGCCTACTCAAGTGTCGGGCAGATCGGTTACATACTTCTGGCTGCGGCTATGGTAAATGCTGAAGCTCTCACAGGGGGCGTAATGCACATATTCAGCCATGCGCTTATGAAAGGCGGTCTGTTCTTTGTTGTGGGGCTGATTGTCTATAATATAGGCTCAGAAAGAATAAGCGACTTCGCCGGAATCGGACGGAGGATGCCCTTCACTGCTGCGGCATTCACAATATTCTCACTCTCCATAATAGGTATTCCGCTTACTGTGGGGTTTGTGAGCAAGTGGTATCTGGTTCTCGGAGCCATAAGCTCCGGTCATTGGTATGCCATAGGGGTTATACTTCTCAGCTCTCTGCTCACAGCTATTTATTTCGGTAAAGTAATATTCGTAATGTACTTCAAGGGCGGACACGATGACCACGGGCACGCACCTGCGGCGAAACTCAGCGAGCCTATGGGAATGGTTATCCCCATGGCGTTTGTTGCCTTTCTCTGCATATATTTCGGCATATTCGCCACTTTCCCTGTGGAGCTTGCCGCCAAAGCCGCTGAGGCTGTTCTCGGAGGTGTGACATGGAAATAATATACTCCGCCGCGCCTCTTTATGCTGTTTTGGTTTCCCTTGTGGCAATTATTCCCATCTACCTCTCACGCAGTAATCCTAACCTGCGTGAAAGCTGGACGATACTCGCCGCTGTGGCAAAATTTTTCATCGTTTTAAGCATGGTTCCCACTGTGCTTGGCGGAAAGGAAATATACTTTAAACTCGCAACGGCATATCCGGGAATAGACATAGCCTTTAAGGTGGACAGTCTGGGGCTTTTCTTTGCCCTCACGGCGTCTTTCCTGTGGATACTCACGTCTTTTTACTCCATAGGCTATGTCAGGGCGCTCAAAGAGCATGCGCAGACCAGATACTTCATCTGCTTCGCCGGCTCGCTCTCTGTGACAATGGGTGCGGCTTTTTCCGCAAACCTCTTTACTATGTACATCTTCTATGAAGCGCTCACGCTCTTTACATATCCGCTTATCGCACACGAAGAGAACGAGGAAGCATTCAGAGGTGCAAGGATTTACCTTATCTACCTTCTGGGAACCTCAATAGCCTTCCTGCTCCCTGCAATCCTTTTCACCTATTTCACAGCAGGAACTATGGATTTCAGACTCGGCGGAATATTCGGCGACACAGGCGGAATACACAGCCTCTTCTTTGCGGTTATATTCGCCTTCTACATAGCAGGAATCGCAAAGGCGGGCATAATGCCTTTCCACTCATGGCTGCCAAATGCAATGGTCGCCCCCACCCCTGTCAGTTCGCTCCTGCACGCCGTTGCAGTGGTAAAGATGGGTGTATTTGTGGTTCTCCGTGTAATCCTTTATGTCTTCGGTGTTGACCTTCTTAAAGAGATAGGCGCCGGAGCCTTCCTAGCCGCTTTTGCATGCGTGACAATCGTTGTTTCCTCGCTCATTGCAATGCGGCAGGACAATATAAAGGCGAGGCTCGCATACTCAACCATCAGCCAGCTTTCATACATCGTAGTCGGTGCGGCACTGCTTTCGCCGTCTGGCATTAAGGCAAGTATAATGCACATAACCATCCACGCCTTTTCCAAGATAAGCCTTTTCTTCTGGGCGGGTGCGGTTTATGTGGCTCTGCATAAAAAATACATCAGCCAGATAAGCGGAATAGCCAAAAAGATGCCTGTTTCTATGGCGGTATTCACCATAGGCGCATTGAGCCTTATAGGAATCCCCCCTCTGTCCGGTTTCATAAGTAAATACTACTTCGTAACCGGAGCGGTGGAAGCGGGAATGATGCCGGTTGCGGTAGTCTTTGCAGTGAGTTCGTTCTTGAACGCCCTGTACTTCCTGCCCATTATCTACACCGCTTACATGAAACCTCTGGATGCCGGTATGGATGATAAAGTAACCGAAGCTCCCCTCGCCATGTTGATACCCATGTGCATAACGGCGGGTGTTGCTGTGCTTCTGTTCTTCTTCCCGCAGGTTCTCACAAACTTTACCGACATAATAGTTGCCGGTCTGTTCGCTGAATAAGGAGGGGGATTATGGCTGCGAATCATCACGACAAAGACTTTACTGAACTGAAACACGACGCCGTACCCGGTTACAAGCCTGTATTCGGCATTGTTCTGGCGGCGGCTGTTCTGTACCTCGCTTATATATTTTTATCTCACTAGGGGGCGGATTAATCATGAAAGATACCGAAAAGAAATACATTTTCGATAACCCCCGGAATATAAAGATTATTCTTATAATTCTTTATGTTCTGTGCGCAGTTATCTTTTTTGCGGATATGTTCGTCCACAAGCATACTTACTTCTTCTTTGAAGAAAAAACAGGCTTTTACGCCGTTTACGGATTTATATCATACGTGGGGCTGGTGCTTTTTGCCAAATACGTAATCCGCCCGCTGATCATGAGGAAGGAGAACTACTATGAGTAGCGGTCTTCTTATACCACCCTTTATGTTCTTCATGCTCGGCGGGATTATAGCGGGATTTCTTAAGGGAAGTCTCCGTAATGCGCTGCTTATAGCCATTCCCGTACTGAGCCTTATCAACCTCGCAATGATCCCCCACGGGGTGTATCTTGAGTATGAGTTTCTGGGACATCAGCTTGCCCTTTTCAGGGTTGATAAGCTGTCTTTAGTGTTCGGCTACGCTTTTCATATAGTATCCATAGCCGTTCTTGTTTACGGAATGCACGTAAAGAGCAATAAAGAGTTTATAATAGGTCTTATCTATGCCGGCGGCGGTCTGGGTGCTGTTTTTGCATATGATCTTATCACCCTTTATGTTTTCTGGGAGATAATGACAGTCGCCTCAACCTTCATAATCTGGCGTAAGGATTCCATGGAGGCTGTGGGAGCGGGATTCCGCTACTTCATATTCCACCTTGTAGGCGGTCTGGCGCTGCTTATAGGCATAATTCTGTACATAACCGCAACAGGCAATGTAGCCTTTGAACATATGGGATGGACAAACCTTGCCACAGGGCTGATTATGATAGGCTTCGGCGTTAACGCCGCATGGCCCTTCGTACACACATGGCTTGTGGATTCATACCCCAAGGCAAGCTTCCTCGGCACTGTAATGCTCAGTGTTTTCACCACAAAAACAGCAATCTACACCCTCGCAAGAGGCTTTGCCGGAGAAGAAACGCTGATAGTCATCGGCGCAGTTATGACCGCTTTCCCCATATTTTACGCAGTGCTTGAGAATGACCTCCGCAAGGTTCTCTCATACAGCCTTATCAACCAGCTCGGCTTCATGGTGGTGGGCATAGGCGTGGGCAGCCAGATGGCTATCAACGCCGCTGTGGGACAGGCTTTTGTGCATATAATGTTCAAATCTCTGTTGTTCATGGGCATGGGCGCCGTCCTTCACCAGACAGGCAAAATAAAGGCCACCGAACTTGGCGGGCTTTACAAATACATGCCGTTCACCACTGTTTTTACAATAGTCGGTTCAATGACGATTTCGGCTTTCCCGCTGTTCTCCGCATTCGTTACCAAGTCCATGATACTTTCCTCTGTTGCTACGGAAGGCTTTATGGTTGTGTGGCTTGTGCTTCTATTTGCATCCGCTGGTGTTCTTGACCACTCAGGTATCAAGATCCCCTTCTTTGCCTTCTTCGGACATGACAGCGGTCTGAAACCAAAGGAAGCTCCGCTCAATATGCTCATAGGCATGGGTTTTCTTGCTTTTCTGAACATCTTTTTAGGCATCTTCCCCGGCTATCTCTTCCAGATACTGCCCTACGAAGTGACTTATAACGCTTACACTGCTGATCACACCATATTCCAGCTTCAGCTTCTGCTGTTCTCCATTCTGGCGTTTACACTGCTCTTAAGAAGCGGTCTTTATCCGGCGGAGATACGCTCCATCAACCTTGATTTCGATTTTTTCTACAGAAAAGGCTACAAGGTGTTCGTATGGCTTGTGGATAACATCCTGATCAGGTTTATGGATTTCGGCAAGGCGCTATTCTTCAGCTACATCCCTAAGACCCTCAAAATGCTCACCAAAAACCCTGTGGGGCTTTTGTTGCTCATTGTACCTGACACACGCTTTAAGGGGCTTAGAGAGAAGATGGCGAAGTCTGAGGACGGTTATGTGGACGGACTTGTGGAATATTGGTCAATAGGGCTTTCAGCCTTTGTGATATGCTTCTTCCTGCTGTTTTATCTGCTGTTCTTTCTGGTTAATAAGCTTATTTAATAATAGAAATTTAAAAGCCGCCTCCGGGCGGCTTTTTCTTTTAGAATCCGTTCATTTTAGAAAGTATATCAAGAGTTTCCTTCGCACCCTTGCGGTAAGGAAAATCATCCGGCACAGTAACGTTCTTCCCTTGAATCAATACAAAGAAGTTAGTTCCAAACCCGCCTTCAGGCATAATGAGAGCCTTAACTGATGCTTTTTGAAGGTCTGTTTCCGCATTTTCTATCTCGGAAAGTATTCCTGACTGCACAAGAAACAGCCATTGGGGAGTGAGAGACACAGGTACAAGCCCCGCATCATGTCCATAGCTTTGAAGTGAGGTGAAATCTACAAATGCAGTGATATCCTGATCACCCACTCTCTCGAAAAAGTCATTATTCTGCGAGTGTTTGTAATAACAGGTAACGGTTCCGTCCCTGCGGTATGATGCAAAGATATTTTCCGCCGGATAGCCGTAGTCTATTGTGAAAACGATTCCCTTGTCTATCTTGGAGGAAAGAGCCTGAACCCAGCCTGTCATATCTAGGTTAAGGTCAACAATCTGCCCGTCTGTTATTTTTAAGTTTATTCTGTCCAGATATTCCTGAATTTTCGGAGTGGAGAGCTTTTCGGGGTAAAATGTCAGCCCGCCTTCATGCTCAATAACATAAAGCTCTTTAACCTCTTCTCCTATTCTGATAACCCTGTGTACCGGAAATGCGTCCACAAGCTCATTAGAATAGAAAACTCCCTGAAATCCGCCGAAATCCTCAAAGGCAGTCCAGTTTATTTTGCCTTCATGCTCTTTCAGAAGCTCCTTCTGGCGCTCGATAAGATATCCGCTTTTCTCTATAATTGTATATTTCAGCTCCGCATAAAAGTCCGGCTTAGTATTTTTAAGATGAGTCAGAATATCATTGGCAAGCATCCCGCTTCCCGCTCCCATTTCACAGAAATGAGCAGGCAGGGAAAGCCTTGTGGCTGTATCTGCAAAGGCGTTTGCCAGTGTACGCCCGAAGGATGCAGAAGCATTTACAGAGGTGTAGAAACTACCCTGATGACCAAACGGATTCTGTTTCTGGTAATACCCCTGACCGGGTTCATAGAGAGCCATATTCATAAATTCGGCAAAAGTTATCATGCCCTTATCAGCTATAAGGGAGCGTATTTTGTCATTAAGAGAATTCATTATCTAACCTTGAAGTAGAGCGTTATTTCTGCGGAATCGTTGGTTGCGTGTGTAACAGAGTTGAATTTGAGTCTCTCCACAAATTCAACTGCCAGTCTTTCTATGTTTGAGTCGCTTCTTGTAATCAGGACAATACCGTAGGTGCCGCCCTGCTTATCTATCTTAAAGCGAAGGTTAACTTTTGTGTTGTTGGAAAGAGAAAATGAAGGTTTAGGCGGAACATGAGTTATGCGTCTTTTCGTGTTGCTTATATTTTCAAGGACAAAAAAGCTGCTGTCAGCATATTCCTTTGCTTCCGCCGTGGATTTTTCACCCTGTCCGGCGTTTACTTCTTTATCAACAGTTTCTTTTGTTGACTGAATTTCAGAAAGCAGTCTGTTGTCCACTCTCGCTTCAGAATCCGTAGTGACACGGCTTACTTTGAGATCCGGAACTTCAACATCATATTTAGAGTCCACATCAACTGTGGGAATATCAAGATCCGGCATAGTGATTGTCGGTTCAATATTTTTAAAAGGGTTTTCGGCTGGTTTTTCCGGCACTCCGGTATTTCTCACCGGAGGTTTGGGCAGAATCTTAGGTCTGGGCGGGATAATCTCCACCTCAACCGGTTCAGATTTGTTTGTGAAACTGACTTCAAACTTGGGCAGAAAGCCTAAAATGCTTATATGCACCAGAATTGAAATCAGCAAAAACGGAAAAAGCCGTGCCAAGCCTTACTCCTCTTCAACTGCGATTGCGAACTTCTCGAAACCTGTTTTTCTTGCAGCGTCCATCACAAAAACCACTTTGCCATGGGTTGCCGCCTTGTCCGCTTCTATTACAACAGTGGCTTCCGGCGTCTCGTTCTTAAGACCGTCCAACACACCGGCCACCCGATTATCAGGATAAAGAACGCCATTGATATGTATTCCGCCTTCACTGTTTACAGATATACGTATATTTTTCTTAACCTCAACCGGATCTCCCTTAGCTTTGGGAAGGTCAACATCAATGGAGCTTGAAACTATAAAAGATGTTGATACCATGAAGAAAATAAGCAGAAGGAAGACCACATCTATCAGAGGTGTAATGTTTACATCAAGGCTCTGTTTGCGGTCATCTCTGGAGAATTTCACAGTGTTCCCTCTTTAAATATAAGGTTGATTATTTTACTGGTTGCCTGTTCAAGCTCAAGGCTCACCCTGTCAGATCTGTGGCGGACAATGTAGTAAAAAATCATAGTGGGAATGGCAACGCTCAAACCTGCTGCAGTGGTGATAAGCGCTTCGGATATACCGCCCGCAAGTGCCTGTGCATCACCCACACCCTGTGAGCTGATAACTATGAAGGTTTTGATCATACCAAAAACAGTACCCAGAAGCCCGAGAAGGGGCGAAACACTTGCCACAGTCTGAAGCGTCGGGAGATATTTTTCAAGGCGTCTTGCCTCATAGCGTCCGGATTCTTCAGTAGCTTCCATCAGTCTGGATATGGGCAGGTCAAGGTTATTGAGAATACCGGATGCGATCTTTGCAACAGAGCTTCCGTCAGCTCCGCTGATTGTTCTTGCTGCTTCGATATCTTTTTTTCCCAGCGCCTCAAAAAGCTTATCAAGAAAAAGCTTCGGCATATATCTTTCTTTTCTGAGGGCGTAAAGCCTCTCAAGGAATATTCCAAGGGAAATCATGGATAAAAGCAGAATCGGATACATCAGCACTCCGCCTTTCTCCATAATCTGCACAAATGAATCCAACATTAGCTGTCCTCCGGTTTCTATATTATCTATACTATCTATTCAAAAAACTACATCCTGTGTTTTTTGCATACACGCTCGCACCCTGCAAAGCAGGGCTTCGCTGCGCACGGCGCAAACTCCATCCATGGAGTTGTGTTAATATACTATCTATTCAAAAAACTACATCCTGTGTTTTTTGCATACACGCTCACACCCTGCAAAGCAGGGTTTCGCTACGCACGGCGCAAACTCCATCCATGGAGTTGTAGTACCATGGAGTTGTAATATTTAGTGTTTTCAGCGTTATTTGCCGCTGAGTTTTTTCTCCAGAACCTTAGCCTCTTTGGTTTTACCAAGCTTCTTATATATATCGACAGTTTTTCTCAAACTTTGTTTAGCATATTTTGATTCGGGGAAAAGATAATAGCTCTTCATGTACATAGCAGCTGCCTGTTCGGGCTGTTTTTTCTCCTCAAGCACCCTGCCCTGATTAAAGTATGCACCGGGCATTATCGCAACATGCTTGCTTGCAAGCATATCTTTAACTACCTGCTCATTTTTAAGAAGGTCAGCACCGCCAAGAAGCGAGAGATACCTGTCCATACCTGCGTAGTAAAGTTCCGTATCTTTCTCTTTAAAATATTCAGCAGACTTCAGCACATCCGCCGGATTTTTAGAGACCTCGGCTATCTTGCTGTTGGCAAGCTCCCTGAACCTGTCAGACTCGGTAAGTTCTTTATATATCTTAACAGCAGCGGCAGAATCTTTCGCCTCTGTGCAGTCCGCCTTGAGGAAAAGAGCATCCTCTCTCGATTCGCCCATAGCCATGAGCCTGTCCGCATCGGCTATACATTGTTCAAGCCTGCCTGTGTTCTTAAACAGCCTGCCGCGAAGAAGATACCCCTCACGGGTGTACTGCGAATCGGGGAACTCACTGAAAAACCGATTGACCATCTTTGTGGCAAGGTCAATCTCTTTGAGATCTATGGCAAGCCTTGCTGCCTGAATAAGCAGAAAATCTTTTCTCTCAAAAGTACCGAGTCCGGTAAGGGACATTTCCCCTGTTTTAAGAAACTCAGTCTTCATATTTCTCGCCGCATAACCGGAGAGAAGACCGTAAACAGAGTCGAATATGGCGTAGTTTTTGGCTATGAGGCTGCGGTAGAGGGGCTCAGCGTCCTGATACCTCTTCATTGATGTGTAAACTTTGGCTCTGAGGAGCAGGTTTTTCGGCTCACTGTTTGTGGCGTCAAGAAGCGCCAGCACACGTTTATAATCACCCGCAAGGAAAAGATTTTCCGTGAGGGTATCGAAAAACTTCATATCAGAGAAGTGTTTTCTGTATATCCGCACTGCCTCCTCATTCATATCAAGCTTGAGATACGTGAGCATAAGCAGGTAATCTGTTTCTGCTTCGGGATTGGGAACTTTTTTAAGCTCTGCAAGAGCGCCTTCAAAATCCTTTTTATTATAAAGAAGCTTTCTCACCCTGAATAGTACCTATAAAATCTTCAGCGGCTTCATATTTCTGCTCTCCAATGCTTATTTCAGCCTTGAGGAGTTTACAGTCGTCAGTGAAGCAGTCCTCCACAAGCATAAGCGCATCCGCAGTTCTGCCCCTCAGATAATATATCTGTCCGAGAACATAGCGGGCTATTTTCTCTTTTTCATTATCTTCACTGGAATCTATGTATTTCAGAAGCAGAAATTCCGTTTTTGAAATATCCATACGGAAATAAGCAATGCCTCTGTAGAAGTATGCGCTTTCTATCAGCTCTCTGTTGAAAATTATGCTGTCCAGACGGCGTACGGCACTACGGTAATCCTTTCCTGCCATTGCAGAAAGCCCGTTGTAGTAGTTTACGAAGTCTTTGTTTGCGTTTTTATTGAACTTGATCCGGTCTCCGAACGATGCATCAAGAGCAGGAAACATATTTGATACATAGAAGAAAAACACGTTCAGCCTGTTTTCATCCACCTTCAGAAGAGCAGTAAGCTCCGCTGCCTTGTTGACATTCTTATCCAATATTGCAAGCTTTGCATTCAGAACGTTTTTCGCCTCGCCTTCAGGCATAGAGCCGACAAGTTTAGCTGCTCCGGCTTTGTCACCCCTTGAGATAAGCGTATCTGCTATAAGGGGCGCAGTATTAGCAGAAGCTTTATCCGCAAGCCTGGCCACGGCATCCGGCTTACCGAGGAGATAATCCGCCACCACAGCAAAGTCATACATATACGGATGCTTTTCAAAAAGCTCTTTCCGGCTTGATGCAGCAGCCTCTATTTCGGCATACTCTTTTCTCTGCATGAGAGAGTAGAGGTATGTATAAAGGGAATATTCGGTGAATTTTGCCTGTTCTTTTCCCGCCGCTATCACTGCGGGGTAGTTTTTTGTCTGGAAATAATAAGAAAAAAGGCTGTCAGACGCTATGTCCCCTGCGGCTCCGCCGGATTTTATCACCCCTTTGAGGATACCAGAACCGCCAGTGAGGTTGCCTGTTTCCATCAGAGAAAGACCGTAAAGCAGCGTGCATTCCTGCTCGTATGGAGTGCCTGCCAGTTTCAGTTTATATCTGCCATAGGAGTCAATTACCTGAATATACTCCTTACGGATAAAGTTTTTTACAATGTTGTTCCGGTAAGCTCTTTCACCTACAAAAACAGATGAAAGGCTTGTGCCGAAACTGCCGGAATACATGCCGCCGGGTTCAGCGGATGTGTATTCCTTCTCCTGAGTGTTTTCCAGCTTAAAGCTTTCCTGCTGTATATAAGTATCAAAGCCGGAAGCCACATTAAACGAAAGCGACACATCCATATAAGACGGCGCAACGCTGAACTTGGAAATATCTTCGCCTGTAAACGCAAATTCAGGGATGAGAACATCCGCAAAAGATGCTGAAGCGGCAAAAACAAATAACAGACAGGAGAAAATCAGCTTTTTCATTATTCGCTTTCGGTTTTCTGATCCGGCGATGTAGCGTCAGAGCATCCGCCCTCACATCCCACTATACCGCTGAAAATTGAAACAGCTACGACAAGAACCATAAAAAATCTAGTTAATTTCACCGCCGTCCTCCATTGATTTTAATTTATTATAAAGCCCGTGGTGCGTCATATCAAACATAAGAGGAGTAACGCTCACATATCCCTGTGAAACCACATAATCATCCGATTCCTCACGGTCGTCTCGTCTGTATTCCTCACCTGTCAGCCAAAAATACCTGTTCCCTTTGGGGTCCTCCCTTACAGCGAAACTGTCGAGAAATTTAGTATTTCCCTGAACAGCATATTTCCAGCCTTTAAGATCCTCATATTCATGGGGGGGAACGTTGATATTGAGCAATATCCCGTTATCAGTTTCCATTTTATAGAGTTTTCTGGCGAAAAACGCCCCGACTTTGGCAGCAGGCTCAAAATTGCGGCATCGTTTGGAGGCAAGGCTCACGGCTATGGATTTTATACCGAGCATGGCTCCTTCCGTAGCAGCGGAAACTGTACCGGAGTAAATAACATTGGTGGCAACATTCGCTCCGTGGTTGATCCCGGAAACGACAAGATCAGGCGTTTCAGCCAGAATATTTGAAAGGGCTATCTTAACACAGTCAGCGGGAGTTCCCTTAACCGCAGTGCCGAAAAATTTGCCGTATCGGTAAAACTCCTCAGTGCGGAGAGGATCATAAATAGTAATAGCGTGCCCCACTGCGGACTGTTCCGTCAGAGGTGCAACAACGGTGACGTCAGCAAATTCCGACAGTTTCAGATAAAGCTGATAAATACCGTCGGAGTATATGCCGTCATCGTTGGTAAGAAGAATTTTCATAAATCACCCGTAGTCTGCGGCATATGCTCACAAACAGCACTCCGCAATTAAACCATACATGAAGCGGCGAGTTTTTTCAAGCGGGTCAATTGTTAGGAAAATTATAAATCAACAAAGTTCACAGCGGACGCATAACAACTTCAATGTCAGCAGGTTTGCCCCAATAGACAGACGAAGTCACGGCGACATCTATCCCTGTAAGAGCATATTCCTCCGCATTAGAAGCATTTACACCGCCTGCGGCAGCTATAATAATATGCGGATATTCAGCTTTTATAAGTTTAATCCATTCCTTAAGAGTTTCGGGCTTAACTTTGTCAAACTGTATGTTTCCCGCCCCCGCCTTTGCGGCACGAAGAGCAGCATCAAGAGAATCAGCCTCAACAGCGGGTTTTTTCTCAGGAAGTTTGGAGCATGCTTTTTCAAGTGCGGCGTAGGCATCACTCTCTTTTTCAAAAAAAACAGAATGATTTTCAAACATAAGAAAAGTTTCGGAAAGTCCGAGCCTGTGAGGAACGGCGCCGCCGGCTTCCACTGCATTCATGCAGATTGTTTTAGCTCCGGGAAGGCTCTTCCGGGTACATGCAACCACAACGGCCGGATTGCCTTTTTTCGCATTGTCCACGATCTCCCTCGTGCGGGTAGCTATGCCTGATGCGTATTCCATAATGTTCTGCGCAACCTTCCAGCCCGTATGGAGCTGTCCTGCTGTGCCTTTTGCCGTCATAAAAAGGGTCCCGGCTTTGACTTTGCTGCCGCTGTTATAAATGATCTCAGGCTCGGTTCCGGCTTTTTTAAGAACTGCAAAAGCTTCTGAAACACCGCCCAAAACGCAGTCAAACCTTGCTCTGAATTCCATAATTCCGCTGACGTGGGCAATCCCCATTGCTTCAGTTGTTATATCACCGTAGGGAACATCTTCTGATAATAGTCTTTCAATAAGCTGATCGTAAATAATCAAAACAAACCTCCTTATAAGGCAGATCAGAGTGCGGAGAGCTTTTTAAGGGAAAAGAACACCGCCAGAGATATGCTCCCCAGCAGTATACAAAGAAAAGCTGCTCCGGTAAAGTCGGCATCCATGACAGAGTTGTATATCTCAAGGGAGACTGTGTTGGTTTTACCTATGAGGTTTCCGCCTACCATGAGCGTTATACCCACTTCACCAAGGCTTCTGCCCGCAGCAAGTATCAACCCTGCACCGAGGCTTCTTTTTACCGACGGAATCACAACGAGAAAAAAAGTCTGAAGCTCTGTCTTGCCGAGAGTTCTTGCAGCTTCTGCGAGTTTAAGCACTTCACGCTCAATAGCAGACTGCACAGGTTTTACCACAAGAGGAAGCCCGGCTATAAATGCCGCTATCACAACGCCTTTTTCAGTAAAAATAATGTCCGGGCTCACAGCACCGCCGGTAAGAGAAGCTATTATCCCATTGCGCCCAAGGAGATAAAGCAGAATAAACCCTGTTCCCACAGGGGGGAAAACAAGGGGGAGCGTCACCAGAAAGTCGATAAATCCTGACACTATTCCTTTGTTTTTACCAAGGTAGTAGCCGAGGACAAGCCCTGCCGCACAGTGAAGTACAAGGGCAGCAAGGCATGTTCTTGCGGTTAGCAGAATGCTGAAAACTATATTTTCATCATTCAGTATATCGATCATAAGCCGTGTTTTTTCGCTATTTCGGCGGATTTAGAGTCTGCAAGGCAGCTTTTCAACTTAGCAACGGCAGAATCGTTTTCATTTCCTTTAAGAAATCCGGCAACTATGGGAATTTCTGTGTATCCTTCATTTATTTCGATATAACCGCCTATTTTGTCAGCTATACCCATGGTATCGGTGAGATTTGAGAAACCTGCGTCAACTTCGCCTGTGGCTAAATATGAATTAACCTGTGGAACAGTGGCTACAACCATCAGCTTGTCCTTAACCTTGTCAGCAAGACCGCTGTTTTTAAGGTATTCTGTTCCGGCTATGCCGTAGATCGCTTTTTCGGTATTGGGAATTGCTATGCGTTTAATCTTGTCAGAGGTTATTTCATCTACTGATTTAATATCCAGACCCTTTTTCCATGCCAGAACAAGCTTGCCTTTTCCTATGGGCTGAAAATCAGCTATTTCGAGTTTGGCTCTTGTGAAAAAGTTTTTATCACCTATCACAACAGGGATAAGACCGCTTGCCCTAACCTGTGCGATAACTTGTCCAAGGTTGCCGAAAGACATATTAACCTTGATCCCTTCCTTCTGTTCACAGTAAGCTGCCATCTCTGTAACAAGCTTTCTGTAACCTGCTCCTGCCGCCACTGTTACTTCTTCTGCGGCAAATGCGCTTGCGGACATAATAAAAATGACCGCAATTACGATAAACTTCTTCAACATAAAACCATACCTCCTTTATTGATAATAAAAAATTTCCCATCCATGGAAATTTTGAATACACGCTCGCACCCTGTAAAACAGGGCTTCGCTACGCACGGCGCACGCTCTTCATACAATAATCCAAAATTTCCCATCCATGGAAATTTTGAATACACGCTCGCACCCTGCAAAGCAGGGTTTCGCTACGCACGGCGCAACTCCATCCATGGAGTTGTCTTTATAATTCCCGGGAAATTTACGAGACTCGTAAACGTCTGTTGGGAACAATAAACTTTTTTGAGAATTCAGCAGAGCAATAAGGGCATATTTCCTTTTCAGGTTTATGAAAAACTTCATTCACCGTACCGCAGGAAACAGCCTTTCCACTTTTAAGAACAACAACATAATCAGCAAGACGGATCATTTCATCATATGAGTGAGTCACCATAATTACTGGAATCCCGCTTGCTATGGGAAGTTTGCCTATGAACGGGATAAGCTCATCTTTTCTTTCCGAGTCAAGGGAACTCATCGGCTCGTCCATTAAAAAGATTTCGGGATTAGAAAGCAGAGCCCGACCAATAGCAACCCTCTGCGATTCTCCGCCGGAGAGGAACACAGGCTTTCGCTTAAGAAGGTGGGCTATACCCAGAAGCCTTACTGTTTCATCAAATCCCAAGGATTTTTCTTCCTTTCTGCTTGCAAACAAAAGGTTTTTCTTAACTGAAAGATATGGAAAAAGACGTTTATCCTGAAAGATATAACCGCATTTACGCTGTTCGGGAGGGAGATTGATTTTTTCCTTTGAATCAAAAAAGACCTTGCCGTTCACAGATATATGCCCCTCATCAGGGGTCAGAAGTCCCGCTGCCATGTTTATCAGGCTAGTTTTGCCAGCGCCGGAATGACCGTAAAAAACTGTTATTCCAGTGCTGGGAATCTGGACATTTACATCTATAAGTGTTTGTCCAAGCTGTTTTCTTACATTTATCTCCAACATAGACGCCTCCGGATACAAGTGTATTGTCCGTAATAAAACGGCTCAATACACTTATGAAATTCTAGTTACCGGGATTAGTCGTTGACGCCTATAATGACAGAGGAAGCCTTAAATGCGCCGGAGATTTTGCTGCCTTTCTTCAGCCCGAGCGCTGCGAGTGATTCTTTGGTGATAACACCTGTCAGCTCACTTCCGCCTTCAAGTTTGATTGTTACGAAGGCATTAACTTCACCTGCATCAAGGTCCTCAACTGTACCCGTAAGGAAGTTTCTCACACTGAGCTTTCCTTTAACGGAAGGGTCGGAAATTATTACGGATGAAGCCTTAACCATAGAAAAAGCTTCTCCTCCGACTTTAAGTCCAAGTCTTTCAACGCTTGTTTTTGTGATTGTAGCGGCAATTTCATCACCGCCTTTGAGTGACACAATCACTTCTGCGTTTACCTGACCGAGATTAATTTCTTTGATTTTTCCGAAATACTGGTTTCTTACGCTTGTTTTCATACTTAGCCTCCGCAAAGCTATCAGGAGTTCGTCCAAGTCATGAATGTTCTCCTGTATCTCAGACATAATGCTGCTCAATTTATTGTTTACAAGATCATAAGAAGTTATCAGCTTCGCAGCATACGGGCTTAGTTCTGCCCCGCCGCCGCCGGCTCCGCCTGTTTTTTTGAGAACAAGCGGGCTTTCACTGACTTCATTCATAAGCTGTATCGCATCCCAAGCTGCTTTATAGCTGAGCCCGACATGCTTTGCCGCCTGCGATATTGACCCTGTTTCATCCACTGCTTTAAGAAGTTTTATTCTGCCTGCGCTGATAAAAAAATTATCTGCCGCATCAAAACCAAGTTCGCCTTTAATCTTCATGAGAAGTTCCCGTTATATACGTCGGTACATAGCGTTATATACCCTAAATACCTGTGTGTCAATACTCCGTTCACTGGACAATTATTTTTTTCAGCCCTTTAAAAACATTATCCGGATACCCCGCTGAAACTGTATTGCGGAATATCCGGATTAAATTAGTCTTTCGGTCTGTAGCAAAAAATATCAACCGTAAAACGGCTTGCCTTTTATATCATAGCCAAAAGTTTTTTAACTGTTTTCTCTATTCCTTCAGCTACTTCCGGTATACTCTGCCCCAGCATATAGGCTGGTGAGGAGACTATCTTATTCTTTTCATCCGCCACAAAATCCTTCGCAGAGCAGTTAACATGTGTCACGCCGAAGGTTTCAACAGCCTCTGCCGTTCCTTCGTCGTTGCCGATGGTAACAGATGTCTTTATACCCGTTCCCGCAAGGGCTTTGGCGACCACCACTGGTGCTATGCATATAGCTCCAAGGGGCTTCTTAGCCATAACAGTTTCACGCACTATACGCAGAACTTCAGGGTTAATGCCGCAGTCAGCTCCTTTTACTGCAAAATCAGTAAGATTCTTCGCAGTTCCGAAACCGCCGGGAAAGATAAGAGCATCAAAATCGCTCACTTTTACATCCGCAAGATTCCTGATGTCTCCTCTGCATATTCGTGCTGCTTCAGTAAGAACATTTCTTTTTTCCCCTTCAGCGACCTCACCTTTGAGATGATCAACAACATGAAGCTGGTCAATATCGGGAGCCATGCAGATTGTCTCCGCTCCGTTTTTCTGAAGAAAATACAGAGTAAGAACAGCCTCGTGTATTTCGGCTCCGTCAAAAACTCCGCAGCCGCTTAAAACAACTCCGACTTTCGGCATTGGGCAAAAACCTCCTACTTAATAACAAAAATCCGAGCGTCCTGCCGGATTTTTGTACACGCTCGCGGTTTGCAAAGCAAACCTTCGCTTCGCACGGCGCAGTCCCGTCCTGTGGGACTGGGAAATAACAAAAATCCGCACACCCCGCCAGTTCTTTGAACATTCTCACGGGCGAACAAGCGAACCTCCGCTACGCACGGCGCAGTCCCGTCCTGTGGGACTGGGAAATAACAAAAATCCGCACACCC
>OBLN01000169.1_pt1 | contig 24433 bp, 20 predicted proteins | sample 1519301 | NCBI WGS metagenome assembly OBLN01 (sample SAMEA2452533, study PRJEB22499) | sediment metagenome | reverse complement strand
CCCCCGCCGGTGGATGTTGCTGCAGCCAGTGTGCGACGACACGATCACCGGCCACCGCAGCCAGTGCGCTCCGATAGATTGTCAGCAGCTCAGTTCGCCTGCTCCGGGGTGTCACAGCCATGGCGACGGGGACGGTGGTCAGACGCCCAGGCCGCGGGCCAGATCCCGCTTGATGTCCTCGACATCCTCCAGCCCCACCGAGACCCGCACCAGGCCGTCGCCGATACCGGCATCACGCCGCTGCTCCGGGGTGAGGCGACCGTGGGTAGTGGTTGCCGGATGGGTGATGGTGCTCTTGGTATCGCCCAGGTTGGCGGTGATGGAGAGCACTTTGGTCGCGTCGATCACCCTCCACGCCTGCTCCTTGCCCCCCTCCAGCTCGAAGGAGAGGATGCCTCCGTAGCCGCTCTGTTGGGTAGTGGCCAGCTCATGCTGCGGATGGGAGACAAGCCCCGGGTAGTGGACCCGCTTCCCCCCCGGCTGCTGCTCCAGCCACTGCGCCAGGGCCAGGGCGTTCTCCGAGTGGGCGCGCATACGCAGTTTGAGCGTCTCCAGACCCTTCAAGAAGATCCAGGCGTTGAAGGTGCTCATGGTGGGCCCTGCGCTACGCAGGAAGCTGTAGACCTGGTTACCCACCAGTTCGCTGTCCCCGACCACCGCACCGCCCATGGCGCGACCCTGACCGTCGATATATTTGGTGGCGGAGTGGATGACGATATCGGCCCCCAGCGCCAGCGGCTTCTGCAGCGCCGGGGTGCAAAAGCAGTTGTCCACCACCAGCAGACAGCCCCGGCTGTGGGCCAGTTCGGCCAGACGCTGGATGTCCGCCACCTCGGTGAGGGGGTTGGAGGGGGTCTCCAGAAAGAGCAGTTTGGTTTCGGGGCGGATCGCCCGTTCCCACGCCGCATAGTCGGTCAGTGCTACATAGCTGGTCTCCACTCCGAACTTGGCGAAGAAATTGTTGAACAGCACCACGGTGGTACCGAACACCGCGCGGGAGCAGACGATGTGATCCCCCGCCTTGAGCAACCCCATGCCGGTGGAGAGGATCGCCGCCATACCCGAGCTGGTGGCGACGCAGCTCTCGCCCCCTTCCATGGCGGCGAGGCGCTCCTCGAAGGTGCGCACCGTAGGGTTGGTAAAGCGCGAGTAGATATTGCCCGGCTCCTCACCGCCGAAGCGGGCGGCTGCCTGGGCGGCGCTGTTGAAGGTGAAGCTGGAGGTGGGAAAGATCGGCTCGCTCTGCTCCCCCTCGCTGGTGCGCACCTGGCCGGCACGTACCGCCAGGGTGTCGAAACCCAACTCGTCCCAGTCATCTCGTGAAATCGTCATCTCCCCTCCGGATAGTCCATGTGATGGATGCGCCTGCGCCTTATCCACCCTGCGATTGAATCTTTTTGCCACAGAGCTCACAGAGGACACTGAGTCAGCATCTACCTCTCCCCCTGTGCTCAGTGGCAATCATTCCCCCGATACTGGTGCCGGGAAGCCATTAGCAAAAGGGCGCGGAGTTGAGCACCCTCACACCTCAGGGATCTCTGTGCTCTCTGTGGCTGATATTTCAGGCGAACACAAAAAAACCCGCCAGCGTTACGCCAAAGCGGGTTCTCTCCCCTCGCTTTAGCTGTATTTGTAACGCGCCCGCAAGCTGAGCTTCAAATCGGCGCCTAGATTGAGAGTATGAAATGGATATCAGCGCGTCAAGTTATTTGCCACAGAGCTCACAGAGGCCACTGAGCTGATGCCCTGCAGACCCCGCAGGACTGGTGAAAATTATTCCCGCCGCTGCCGGCGCCGGTTATAGCTGCCCGAGCTGTTATTAACAACGGGCCTATCTACTCAGTGACCTCTGTGTTCTCTGTGGCGATAATGTTTCATGAATTATTATGCATCTCGATGACGGCGTTCTCGCGCTGCTCCCGCTCCTCCTTGGCGCTGTCGCTGCGGCTGGCCTGCAGGTGCGCCAGGTATTCCGGGGTCACATCACCGGTTATGTACTCGCCATTGAACACCGAGGTGTCGAAACGGGTGATGTGGGTCTTGTTCTTTTTGTAGAGCACGGCGGAGATGAGATCATCGAGCTCCTGGTAGAACAGCCGATCGGCGCCGATCGCCTCGGCGATCTCCTTCTCATCACGGCCATAACCGATGAGCTCCGCCGAGGTGGGCATGTCGATGCCGTAGACATTGGGAAAACGCACCGGCGGCGCGGCCGAGGCAAAGTAGACCTTGTTGGCGCCGGCGTCGCGGGCCATCTGGATGATCTGCTGCGAGGTGGTGCCGCGCACGATGGAGTCATCCACCAGCAGCACGTTCTTGCCCTGAAATTCGAGTTCGATCGGGTTGAGCTTCTGTCTGACCGACTTCTTGCGCTGCTGCTGACCGGGCATGATGAAGGTGCGGCCGATATAGCGGTTCTTGATAAAGCCCTCGCGGTAATTGACGCCCAGGGAGTTGGCCAGCTGCAGCGCCGAGGTACGGCTGGTATCGGGGATGGGGATCACCACGTCGATGTCGTGATCCGGCCACTGCGCCAGCATACGCTTGGCCAGCTTCTCACCCATGCGCAGGCGCGCCTTGTAGACCGAGATGCCGTCGATGATCGAGTCGGGGCGGGCGAAATAGACATACTCGAAAATACACGGTGAGTGCACCGCCCCCTCCGCACACTGGCGCGCGTAGAAGTTGCCGGCCATGTCGATGAACACCGCCTCACCCGGCTCGACATCGCGGAGCCGCTCGAAGCCCAGGGCATCGATCGCCACACTCTCGGAGGCCACCACATACTCATCCCCCTCGGCTGTGGTGCGCTTGCCGATCATCAGCGGACGGATGCCGTTGGGGTCGCGAAAGGCGACGATGCCGTAGCCGATGATCAGCGAGACCACACCGTAGGCGCCCTTGACCCGCTGGTGCACCCGGGTCACCGCATCGAACACGTCATTTTCGTCGATGCGATACTTTCCCTGGCGCTGCAGCTCATGGGCGAAGACATTGAGCAGGATCTCCGAGTCAGAGCTGGTGTTGATATGGCGCAGGTCCTCGCGGAAGAGGTCCTCCATCAGGACCTCGGCGTTGGTCAGGTTGCCGTTGTGCGCCAGGGCGATACCGTAGGGGGAGTTGACGTAAAACGGCTGGGCCTCGGCCGAGGAGGAGCATCCGGCCGTGGGATAGCGAACGTGGCCGATCCCCATATTGCCCTGCAGACGCAGCATGTGGCGGGTATGAAAGACATCCCGCACCAGGCCGTTGTCCTTGCGCAGAAACAGACGCTGCTCATCACACGTCATGATACCTGCGGCATCCTGTCCACGGTGCTGTAATACAGTCAGGCCGTCATAAATCATCTGATTGACGGGACCTTTACCTACGATGCCGATAATGCCGCACATGGAGTGAACCTACCCTGTAGCCGGTTAAAATTGAATCTTCTGTGCAATATCGTCCGGCAGGAACTGCCGGATCCATATCGCAATATCCTGGAAATAGTGCAACAGCTGAGAGTCGCGCCACCACGGGTCCTGCGGCATGGGGGTCATGCCGGCCACCAGCACCAGCACAGCCACCACCAGCACCCCCCGGGCCACGCCGAACAATACCCCGATCATCCTGTCGGTACCGCTGAGTCCCGTTTTCCGGATCAACTGCCCTGCCAGATAGTTCACCAGACCGGCCAGAAACAGCGTCGCCACGAAGAGGATAGCAAAGGCGACCACCAGGCGAATCGACGGTGCGCTGATGTGCGGTTCAAGCAGGAGCTGCAAATTGTCGGAGAAGGTTAACGCCACCCAGGCGGCGACCACCCAGCCGGCCAGTGAGAGCGCTTCCTTGGTAAAACCGCGCCACAGGCTGATGAGAACCGAGACGCCGATTATCGCAAGGATGGAGTAGTCGACCCAGTTCATAGAGGCAGGGCTAGTGCGTCACGCCGTTGCTAAAACAGGGGGCGGATTCTACCAGAGGGCGCAGCGCCGCAAAAGCGCGAATCACGAGGTGTGTCCCATCACAATCCCCTCCATCTTCATCTCTCGCTGCAGCCTGCTCAACTGGCTCTCAGCCGCCTCACGCCTCAACTCGGGACCGATGCGCACACGGTATACGCGCGCGCCATCGAGCGTCAGTTTCTCCACGAAGGCGGTGAAACCGGCACCACGCAGCTTGTCACGCAGTGCCAGGGCATTTTCCGACTGGGAGAAGCTGCCGACCTGCACCACCCATGCCACGCCCTCCTCACCCGTGTCGGACGCCACCGGCGGGGAGGCCTCTTTTTTCTCTTGCGCTGGCGGCACAGCAGGCTCAGGGGCGCTAGCTCCCGCCTGCTGGCTGGGTTCTGCTGGCTCTGGCTCGGATTCGGTTTCTGCTGCCGGCGCCGGTTCAGGCTTCTCCAGCAGCAGTGGCTTTTCCTCAGCGATCGGCTCCACCGGCTCCAGCGGGATATCCAGTGGTTCAAAATGGTAATCAGGCTGCTCCGGGATATTACTGCCGAACATCGGCATCCCGCCCTCATCGCCGCCGTCGAGCAGCATCGGGATAAAAATCACCGCCAGTGAAACCAGTACCACCGCCCCCACCAGGCGCTGTTTCATACGCTCATTCAATGGAACACCTCAAGTTGCGTCATGCCCCCGTCTCACAAGCCTCATTATAGGTGCGCCGCCAACGCTGCGGCTACCGTATGGAAGGAGCCGAAAACCACGATCCGGTCTCCGGGCCCGGCCTCCTGCTGCGCCTGGGCCAAGGCCTGCGGCAGTTGCTCATGCACTGCGGGCGCTGCGGCACTCTCCGCCGCCACCACTGCAGCCAGCGATGCGGCATCACAACCGCGCCATACTTCCAATCCTGCCACATACCAGTGGTCAACGACAGGCACCAGTTCACGCACCACCCGCGCCAGATCCTTGTCGGCCAGCATCGCCACCACCGCACGGGTCTCCCCCGCCACCGGCATCTGTCGCAGATTCTCCGCCAGTGCCGCGGCCGACTGGGGGTTGTGCGCCACATCAACGATGAGCGCCGGCTCGCCGGGCAGCCGCTGAAAACGCCCGGGCAGTGCCACCGCCAGCAACCCTTGGCGCAGGTGCTGTGGTGAAACGGGCAAGCGCTCCGCCAGCAGTGAAAGCACCATCAACACCCCGGCAGCATTCTGCAGCTGGAAGCGACCGCGCAGCGCCGGCAATGGCAGTGCCGAGTAACGCCGGGGACCGGACCAGGACCAGCTGTCGCCCTCCTCTTGCCGGTAGGCAAAATCCCGTCCGGGCAGTGACAGTTCACAGCCCAGTTCCGCGGCATGGGCGAGCAGCGATGCCGGTGGCTGGGGATCGCTGCACACTGCCGGACGCCCACGGCGGAAGATCCCGGCCTTCTCACGGCCGATCGCCTCCCGATCCTCGCCCAGCCAGGCAGCATGATCGATGTCGATAGCAGTAACCAGGGCGACATCCGCATCCAGCAGGTTAACCGCATCCAGCCGGCCGCCCAGCCCCACCTCCAGCAGCGCTACATCCAGTCCGGCACGAGCGAACAGGTCAAACGCGGCCAGGGTGCCGAACTCGAAGTAGGTCAGGGAGGTCTCTCCCCGGGCCCGGTCGATACGCTCAAAGGCCTCGCAGATCGAACTGTCCGCCACCGGCTCGCCATTAAGGCGAATCCGTTCGTTATAGTGCAGCAGGTGGGGAGAAGTGTAGCAGCCGACACGATAGCCGGCAGCCAGCAGGATCGACTCCAGCATCGCCACGCTGGAACCCTTGCCGTTGGTGCCGGCGACGGTGATGACGGTGTGAGTGGGGGATTCCAGCCCGAGGGCCTTGAGCACCCTGCCGGGACGCTCAAGCCCCAGATCGATGGCCGAGGGGTGGAGCGACTCCTGCCACTCGAGCCACTGTTCAAGGCTGGAAAATCTCATTGGAAAGTTATTAACCGCAAAGGCGCAAAGGCGCTGAGAAGATCAAAGCAAAAACAGTATTCAACTGCATTGCCCAAGTTATCTTTGCGCCTCTGCGTCTCTGCGGTTAACGATTATGCTGCGGGAGCAGGCTGTTTGCTGAGGATGGTCAAGACACTGGCGAGACGGTCACGCATCTCGCGGCGATCGACGATCATGTCGATGACGCCGTGATCCACCAGGAATTCGCTACGCTGGAAACCCTCGGGCAGGGTCTCGCGCACGGTCTGCTCGATCACCCGCGGACCGGCGAAGCCGATGAGGGCGCCGGGCTCGCCGATGTTGATATCGCCAAGCATCGCCAGCGAGGCGGAGACGCCGCCCATGGTCGGATCGGTCATTACCGAGATAAAGGGAATACCGCGCTCGCGCATCTTGGCCAGTACGGCGGAGGTCTTGGCCATCTGCATCAGCGAGAACAGCGCCTCCTGCATGCGGGCCCCGCCACTGGCGGAGAAACAGACCAGCGGAATGCCGTGCTCCAGGCTGGCGTTGGCCGCCCGCACGAAACGTTCACCCACCACCGAACCCATGGAACCGCCCATGAACCTGAACTCGAAGGCCGCCGCTACCAGCGGCACGCCCTTGACCTGTCCCATCATGGCGATAAGGGCATCGGTCTCGCCGGTGCCCTTCTGTGCCTGATGCAGGCGGTCCTTGTACTTCTTGCTGTCCTTGAACCTGAGCGCATCGACCGGCTGCACGTCGGCGCCAATCTCCACCCGCGACTCCTCATCGAGAAAGGCCTCGAGGCGACGACGTGCACCGATGCGCATGTGGTGACTGCACTTGGGACAGACATCCAGGTTGCGTTCCAGCTCGGCGCGATAGAGTACGCCGTTACAACCGGGGCACTTGGCCCACAACCCCTCCGGTACGGTCTTCTTGTTACCGCCCTCGGTGCGGATCTGCGAAGGCAGGAATTTCTGTAACCAGCTCATGGTGACTCCTCATTAAATATTCATTTTCTGCCACAGAGGGCACAGAGATCACAGAGGCGACACTCAATTCGGTATCAGAGTATCAGATAGGTGCATGGTCACATCACATGCACGTTTTACTGCTTCGCAGGTCCTGCTCTGTGCTCTCTGTGGCTAAATATATTTATACATCCATCGCCCGGCGCAATTCGGCGATGAACTCGCCAGCCGCCTGGGGGATCTTCTCCGGCGCATCCTGCAGCGCCTCGATGCGACTGACCAGGGCGCTGCCCACCACCACGGCGTCGGCCACGGCGGCGATGCGTGCTGCCGAAGCGCCATCCTTGATGCCGAATCCGACACCGACCGGCAATGTCGTTTTGCCGCGAATGAGCTCCACGCGACGGGCCACCTCGTCAGTATCGAGGTTCGCCGCACCGGTAATGCCTTTTACCGAAACATAGTATACAAATCCACTGGCCAGCTCACAGATCCGCGCGATACGCCCCTCGGAGGTGGTCGGCGCCAGCAGGAAGATGGGATCAAGCCCCTCGCCGCGCAAGGCAGCGACAAACTCGTGCGCCTCCTCCGGCGGCATATCCACCGTCAGCACCCCGTCGACACCGGCCTCGGCAGCGGCGCGGGCAAAGACCTCATAGCCCATCACCTCGATGGGATTAAGATAGCCCATCAGCACCACCGGGGTCTGATTGTCATCCTTGCGAAACTCGCTGACTATCGCCAGCACGTCGCGCATACCCACATGGTGCAGCAGCGCCCGCTCACTGGCGTGCTGGATCACCGGGCCGTCCGCCATCGGGTCGGAAAACGGCACCCCCAGCTCGATGATATCGGCGCCGGCCTCGACCATGGCGTGCATGGTCGGCACGGTCACCGAGGGCTGCGGATCGCCCGCGGTAAAAAACGGGATCAGCGCCTTGCGACCCCGGCTGCGCAGCGACTCCAGCTGCGTGGTGATTCGGCTGCTCATACGTCATAACCCTCCAGGCGCGCCACGGTGTGGATATCCTTGTCGCCGCGACCGGAGAGGTTGACCAGGATGGTCTGGTCCTTGTCCATGGTCGGGGCCAGCTTGGCGGCATAGGCCAGGGCGTGGCTCGACTCCAGCGCCGGGATGATCCCCTCCATGCGGCTCAGTTGGTGAAACGCGGCCATCGCCTCATCGTCGGTGGCGATGACGTAGTTGGCCCGCCCGGTGTCCTTGAGCCAGGCATGCTCGGGGCCGACGCCCGGATAGTCAAGGCCGGCGGAGATGGAGTGGGTGCCGGTGATCTGGCCGTCGGCATCCTCCATCAGGTAGGTGCGGTTGCCGTGCAGTACGCCAGGCTTGCCGGCACACAGCGGCGCGGCATGCTCACCCGACTCCAGGCCATGACCTCCCCCCTCGACACCGTAGATCTTTACCCCCTCGTCAGCGAGGAAGGGGTGGAACAGGCCGATGGCGTTGGAGCCGCCGCCGACACAGGCGACCAGGGCATCGGGCAGTTTGCCGGTCTCGGTCATCATCTGCTCGCGCGCCTCACGCCCGATCACAGCCTGGAAATCACGTACCATCGCCGGATAGGGGTGCGGGCCGGCAACGGTGCCGATGATATAGAAGGTGTTATCGACGTTGGTGACCCAGTCGCGCATCGCCTCATTGAGGGCATCCTTGAGGGTTCTGGTGCCGGAGGTGACCGCCTCCACCTGCGCGCCCAGTACGCGCATGCGATAGACATTGATCTTCTGCCGCTCGATATCCTCGGCGCCCATGTAGACCACGCACTCCATGCCGTAGCGGGCGGTCACCGTGGCGGAGGCGACACCGTGCTGGCCGGCACCGGTCTCGGCGATGATCCGCTTCTTGCCCATGCGCTTGGCCAGCAACGCCTGGCCGACGGTGTTGTTGATCTTGTGCGCGCCGGTATGGTTGAGATCCTCGCGCTTGAGCCAGATCTGCGCCCCGCCGAGCTGTTCGCTCCAGCGCTTTGCATGGTAGACCGGCGAGGGGCGGCCGACGAAATGCTTCAGCTCGTAATCGAGCTCGGCGAGAAAATCCCCGTCGTTCTTGTATTGGTCATAGGCCTCGCGCAGCTCGTCGAGCGCCTCCATCAGGGTCTCGGAAGCAAAGATGCCGCCATAGGGGCCGAAGTGGCCACGCTCGTCGGGCAGCTTCAAGAGCTCCTTAAAATCGTAGTTGTCAATCGCCATCGGCTCTCTCTACTCCACGCATAAAAGCGATAATTTTATCGATATCCTTGATACCCTTGTCCAGCTCCACACCGCTGCTCACGTCCACCGCGTAGGGGCGCACCTGGCGCACCGCCTCGGCGACGTTTTGCGGGGTGAGACCTCCGGCCAGGATCACCGCGGCCTCCAGTCCCGGCGGTATTCGCGCCCAATCAAAGGCGTGTCCGGTCCCGCCGGGCACCCCCTTTTGGTAACTGTCCAGCAGCAGTCCGCGCGCCTCATGGTAATCGGCGGCAACGGCGCTGAGGTCTATGCCCTCGGCCATCCGCACCGCCTTGATATAGGGGCGGGCAAACTGGCGACAATAGTCCGGCGACTCGCCGCCGTGGAACTGCAACAGGTCCAGCGGCACCTGCTCCAGAACCGCGCTGACCTCTGAAAACTCGGCATTGACGAACAGCCCGACACTGCTCACAAAGGGAGGCAGGGCCGCACAGATCGCCGCTGCCTGCTCCGCCGTCACACAACGCGGACTTTTGCCATAGAAGACCAGGCCGATGGCGTCCGCCCCAGCGGCCACTGCCGCCAGTGCATCCTCGACGCGGGTGATACCGCATATCTTGGCGCGCGTGCGCCTTTTTGCATCCGCATTCATGAAACCGCCCAGATTACCAGACCGGCGATAAGGGTGAAAGTTGCGGGATAGCGAATTGCTCAGGGTAGCCCACCTGGGTGAGATAGAGGCCAGAGGGGTGCGCCGTCACCCCGCCGAGGGTACGATCCCGCGCCTCCAGCACTTCGCGACTCCACTCCACCGGCCGCTCCCCTTCGCCGATAGTCATCAGCACCCCGGCGATATTACGCACCATGTGATGAAGAAAGGCATTGGCTTCCACATCGATAAAGATGAACGGCCCCTGGCTGCTCACCGTAAGGCGATGCAGGGTGCGCACCGGGCTTTTCGCCTGACAGGCAATCGCCCGGTAGGATGAAAAGTCGTGTTCGCCCAGCAACAGCTCGCCGGCCTGCTGCATCCGGGCGGTATCAAGCTCCCGGTAGTGCCAGGTCACCCGCCCGGCGAGAAAGGTCGGACGCACTTCACGGGTGAAGATCACGTAGCGGTAGGCGCGGCGGTTGGCGGAGAAACGGGCATGAAATTCATCGGAGACCGGCCGGGCCCACAGCACGACGACATCCTTGGGCAGATTGGCATTGGCGCCGAAGACCCAGGCACGCTCATCGCGCACGGCCTCCGTATCGAAGTGGACCACCTGTGCGGTGGCGTGCACCCCGGCATCGGTACGTCCGGCGCACTGCACCCGCACGGCATGGTTGGCTACCCTTGAGAGGGCCGCCTCGACCTCCCCCTGCACCGTGCGCACGGCATCCTTCTGCAGCTGCCAGCCGCAGAAATTGCTGCCATCATATTCGATACCCGCCGCAATGCGCATCACACCGTTACCTGCCCGAGAAACAAACGCCCCGCAGCGGCTGCACCACTGCGGGGCGAAAGATTAACCGATCCCTGAAGGGGATAGCCAGAGATCCTGCCTTTCAGAACCCCATCAGAGTCACACGAAGAGACAAAATCTTCGCGCTCATCAAGACTAGATCTTGCTCAACAGCTGCTGCGCCTGCTGCTTCTGTTCGGCATCACCGGCCTCGACAACCTCTTCAAGCATGCTGCGGGCCCCTTCGTTATCACCCATCTCGATGTAGGCCTGGGCCAGATCCAGCTTGGTCGTGATCTCATCGTTGTCATCCAGCATGCTCTCATCATCCAGATCACCGAAATCACCGAAGTCATCGCTGCTTTCCAGCGACCCCAGATCCAGGGCGTCGGCCTCGGTGCCAGCGTCTGCTGACTCCTCCTCGCCGCCAAACTGCAGATCACCGAACTCCAGGTCACCGAGATCGAGGGTATCTTCCTCAGCCGCGCTATCGCCGCCGCTGCTCTGCTGGCCGAAGTCCAGATCGAAAGCCTCTTCCTCGGTGCTTGGCTGCGACTCACTCTCCGCAGCGAAATCTCCCATATCGAACTCGAGATCCGTCAACTCTTCAGCGGCAGACTCCGCAGTACTCTGCTCTTCAGCGCCGCCGAAGTCGCCCAGATCGAATTCCAGGTCACCACTCTCTGCGGCCGTGTCGGATTCAGTGCCTAGCTCAAGATCGAAATCCATCGATGAGGAGTCCTCAGCAGGCTTCTTTTCAGCCTTGTTATCCTCATCGAAATCCAGATCCATGCCGAGGTCGAAGCTGTCGTCGCCGGCCTCGCCCTCCATTTCGGCACTGATCTCATCCAGATCCAGGCCAATATCGAGTACATCCTCACTGGGCGCCTCGTTTTTCTGCGCCGGCGCCCCCGCCTGGGCGACGTGCGATTCAGCCCCGGCGAAAAGGGCGTGTGCCGGTAGCAGCTCCTGCCCCATGGGTACAATGCGGCTCCAGAGTCCCTCGTTTTGCTTGAGTTTTTCGCCTGACTGATTGATCAGCGCCTCAAACTGCTCATTGTCCTTGCCGCTGTGGTAGACCTCGAGCAGCTTGGCGATGATATCAGGCCGCTCGGGGCTGCTCTCGAGCGCCTTTTTCAGCACCTCTTCGGCCTGCTGGTTACGGCCATAGGCCATGAACACATCCGCCTCGGTCAGCGGGTCGACCTCACCCTCATCGGTGGTGATTGCGCCGCTGCCCATGCCGCTGATCGCCAGGTCACTGAGGAATGAGGTTTCCCCCCCGGCCTCATCCGCCTTGGCGTTCAACATGGAGGAGGTGCCACCGGAGAGAATGCTCTCCTGAAAGCCGCCCTTACGTCGCCGCCGAGCCATCACCAGGCCCAGCACCAGCAACAGAATGAGGGTACCGCCGCCGGCGGCCAGCATGAGCGGGTCCTGCATCAGCGACTCGATAAAGGTCGGTTGCGGTGCAGGCTTGGCCTGCGGTTTGGGTTGAGGCGCTGCGGCCTTCGGTTTGGGTTCAGCGGCAGGTTTCTCGCTGGTCTGCGGCTGGGTGCTGGCGGCGGCCTCGGGAGCAGAGTCCTCCGCTTTCTCCTCTACCGCTTCATCCGCTTCGTCCGTAACAGCTGCGGCGCCGTCGGGTTCCTCGGCAACGCCTGCGCCCTCGTCTTCAGCGGCCGGCATTTCGACGGCATCGGCTTCGGATTCGGCCACCTCATCTGAAGGCAGAGCCGGCTCCTGCCCCTGCTCACGCAGCTGCTTCTGCAAGGTCGCCAAGTCGTCATCCTTGAGCGTCAGCAGGCGCTGCATGTCCTGCAGTTGCGCCTCCAGGTCCTGCACCCGGGATTCCAGCTCCTCGTTCTCCTTGCGCTGAGCCGCCGAACTCTCCAGCGCCAGCATCAACTCTTCATTGACATCACCACCGCTGGCCTCACCCTCCGCGGCACTACCGCTGGCACTGCTCTCCTCGGCCGGGGCGACGAGCTTCAGCTTGGGTTCGGACCGCTCTGCCGTTGCGCTGGCGGCCGGTGCATCGGCATCGGCCGCGGGCTGACGCTCAGCGGCCTTCTCAGCTGCCGCAGCGCGGAAATCCTGCCAATCACGGGTCTGACGTGCGATCTGACGGGCCGCTTCGGCCTTGTTCATCGCCGTGAGCAGCGCCGGATCATCGATACGCAGCACATAGCCCTTTTTCAGGCGGTTGACGTTGTTATTAAAAAACGCATGGGGGTTGGCCTTGAGCAAGGCCATCATCATCTGTTGCGGTGAAATATCCCTGTTGGGACGCATTTTCAGGGCAATCGCCCACAGGGTGTCGTTCGCCTTGACCGGACCATAGACGAGTTCCTTACGCGGCTCAGGGGTGGCGGCCGGTGCGGGCTCTGGCGCCATTTCAGCCGTGGTATCCGGCTCTGCGGCCATTTCGGTCGTTTCCGTCTCGGTAGCAACCGGGATGGAGCTCGGCGGCGGCACAAATTCCTCTTCCGCCTCGGCCACATCCGTCTGCGCCGTGGAAGTGGCGGTGCCGCTATCCGGTACGCTGATAGCCGGCGCCTCCTCACGGTAGCTGACCGGCGGGTCGAGCAACAGGGTGTACTCACGCAACACGCGCCCGGAAGGCCACTTGACCTCTACCAGGAAGTCGAGGAAGGGTTCGCGGATCACCTCACGGGAGGTCGCCTTGACGTAATAGCGGCCTCCTTCCGTGCGGTGCACATCGAACTTGACCAGCATCAGGATGGCGGGGCGTTCCAAACCAATTTTGGAGAAGGTCTCTGCCGAGGCCAGCGACACCTCGATCGCATCGGCTTCAGCGGGATCCACCGAAAGCAGCTCGATCTCAGCGTCAAGTCGCTGATTCAGGGCCGAGTTAAGCTTAATGTCACCCAGACCCAGCGCTAGTGCGGCTGCAGGTGCCATTAGTGAAAGAGACAGCAGGGTTTTAACCAGCTTCCGCACTATCCTTACTCCCTTGTGATCTGAATATTTTTGTATTTCCCGGGACACGTATTTTTTACTTTCTTCGCGCAGTTGTAGGCCAAAGCTACCAATGAACTTTAGTTATTGCAACTAACTCCAGCTCACATATAGCATTTTTCCAGTAGCTCGGCAATCTGTACCGCGCTCAATGCGGCCCCTTTTCTGGTGTTGTCGGAAGTGATCCAGAGATTGATCCCCCCCCCTTCCGCCACTGCGTCACGCACTCGGCCGACATAGACCTGGTCCTGGCTGGCGCCCTGAATGGCTGGGGTGGGACTCGATTCAAGGGTAATCCCCGCCTGTTCGCCCAGGATTAAACGCGCCTCATCGGCGGTAAGGGTGGATACCGTCTGCAGGTGAACAGAGAGGCTGTTGCCATAGAACACCGGCACCTGCACCGCTGTCGGGTTGAGGGTTATACCGGTATCACCGAGGATTTTCTGTGTTTCAGTTACCATTTCCATCTCCCCCTCGGTGTAGCCGTTTTCCAACAGGGCACCGACCTGGGGAATGATGTTAAAGGCGATCCGCTCGCTGAATGTGGCGATTTCCGCTTCGCGCATATTCATCAACGCGACAATTTGCCCCGACAACTCATCCACCCCGGGCTTGCCCTGAACGGATACTGATTCATAGCTGGTAACATCCGCTCGCACCACTCCCGCCGCATCATGCAGCGGCTTGAGGACCATCAGCAGGAACAGTGTCGTTGGCGATGGCAGGGCCACCATATTCCGTTGCCGAAACCCATCCAGCGCCTGTGGATTCACCTCCGGGATCACCAGCGGCACCTCAGGGTCGTCACGGTAAGCCGGTGAGCAGTCGATCACCACGCAGCCTGACTCGGCCGCTGCCGGTGCATTGGCATGGGAGAGTGCCGCATCACCGCAGAAAAAGGCGATCTCCGCCTGGCTGAAGTCAAAGCTTGAGACCGGCTGGATCTTCAGCGTCTTGCCAAAATGGCGCAACGCCCCACCCGCCGAGGCATCCTCACTGAGGAGAAAAACCTCGCCGACAGGAAAGTCCCGCTCCTCCAGCGCAGTGACCACGGCCTCGGCGGTGGTCCCGGGAATACCGACTATCGCGACGTTAATACGCCTTGTCATGCGGCTTACTGCTCCAGCAGGATGCGCAGCATGCGGCGCAGCGGCTCGGCGGCGCCCCACAGCAGCTGGTCACCGACGGTGAAGGCGGAGAGGTACTCCTTGCCCATGGTCAGCTTGCGCATACGACCGACCGGGATATTGAGGGTGCCGGTAACCGCCGCCGGGGTCAGCTGATTCATGCTGGCCTCCTTCTCGTTCGGCACCACCCGCGCCCACTCGTTGTGGCCGGCGATGATGTCGCTGATCTCATCCAGCGGCACATCCTTGGTCATCTTGATGGTCAGCGCCTGGCTGTGGCAGCGCATGGCGCCGACACGCACGCAGATACCATCAATGGGGATCGGCGTGTCGGAACGACCCAGGATCTTGTTGGTCTCCACCTGCGCCTTCCACTCCTCCTTGGACTGACCGGAGTCGAGCTGCGCATCGAGCCAGGGGATGAGGGAACCGGCCAGCGGCACGCCCCACTTATCCTTGGGGTAATCGTCGGAACGCAGGTAGTCGGTCACCTTTTTGTCGATCTCGAGGATCGCGGAGGCCGGATCATCCAGCAGCGACTTCACATCATCGTGAATACCGCCCATCTGCTGAATGAGCTCGCGCATGTTCTGCGCGCCGGCACCGGAGGCCGCCTGGTAGGTCATCGGCGAGATCCACTCGATGAGACCCTTCTCGAACAGACCGCCCAGACCCATCATCATCAGTGAGACGGTGCAATTGCCGCCAACATAGGTCTTCACGCCATTGGCCAGGCCATCCTCGATGACGTTTTTGTTCACCGGGTCAAGCACGATGATCGACTCGTCCACCATGCGCAGGGTGGAGGCGGCATCGATCCAGTAACCGTCCCAACCGGCCTTGCGCAGCGCAGGATAAATCTCCTCGGTGTAACCGCCACCCTGACAGGTGATGATCACATCCATCGCCTTCAGCTCATCAATGCTCTTGGCATCCTTGAGCGGCGGCACCTCCTTGCCCACATCCGGACCGGGCTGACCGGCCTGGGAGGTGGTGAAGAAAACGGGTTCGAACTCGGCAAAATCGTTCTCGTCGCGCATACGCTGCATCAGCACAGAGCCGACCATGCCACGCCAACCTACAAGACCTACACGTTTCATAAAAACCTCCTGAAAAATATTTAACGCAAAGTGCGCAAAGGGCCGCTCATTTACATCCTGTAACCGCGGCACTTGTGCATCCATGCACATCGCGCAGAGAACGCAAAGACTTTAATTCGGCAGTTCACCCGGCACTGAAACATATTAAAGTTACCGGTACACGACACAAAAAACACAACTAGTGCATTAACAACTCTGCGTCCTCTGCGTCTCTGCGACCTCTGCGTTGAAATCTTTTATCCCTTCAATTCAGCCACCACGGCATCACCCATGCCGCTGCAGCTCACTTCGGTGCCGCCTGCGGTCATGATATCAACAGTGCGGATACCCTTGGCCAGCACCGCCTTGACTGCATTCTCGATACGCTTGGCGTTGGCCTCGTCACCGAAGGTATAGCGCAGCATCATCGCCACGGAGAGGATAGTGGCCAGCGGGTTGGCCTTGTCCTGTCCGGCAATATCCGGGGCGGAGCCGTGGATCGGCTCGTACATGCCCTTGTTGTTCTCGTCCAGCGAGGCGGACGGCAGCATGCCGATGGAGCCTGAGAGCATGGAGGCCTGGTCCGACAGAATGTCGCCGAAGATGTTGCCGGTGACGATCACGTCAAACTGCTTGGGCCACTTCACCAGTTGCATCGCCGCGTTGTCCACATACATGTGGCTTAGCTCGACCTCCGGGTACTCCTTGGCCACTTCCAGCACCACCTCTTTCCACAGCTCGGAGCACTCCAGCACGTTGGCCTTCTCCACCGAACAGAGACGCTTGCCGCGCTTCATCGCGATATCGAAGGCAACACGAGCCACGCGACGCACTTCGGACTCGGCGTAAAGCATGGTGTTGAAACCGACGCGCTCGGGTTTGCCACCCGGACCGGGACGCTCCTCGATACCGCGCGGCTCGCCGAAGTAGACATCGCCGGTCAGCTCACGGACGATCATGATATCGAGACCCGCGACCACCTCGGGCTTGAGGCTGGAAGAGTCGGCCAGCTCCTCGTAGAGCAGCGCCGGGCGCAGGTTGGCAAACAGGTTCAGCTCCTTGCGGATGCGCAGCAGACCGCGCTCGGGACGCAGCGGACGATCCAGCTTGTCGTACTCGGGACCACCGACCGCACCGAGCAGCACCGCATCGGCCTCGCGCGCCAGTTTCAGCGTCGCCTCCGGCAGCGGATCGCCCGCGGCATCGTAACCGGCACCGCCGATGGCGCCCTCCTCCATCTCGATATCCAGGCCGTCGGCCTTGAGCACATCCAACACCTTTACCGCCTGAGCTACAATCTCCGGCCCAATCCCATCACCCGGCAATACCGCAATCTTCTTAGTCATTAAATTTACTCCAAAATTTTATTGCCACAGAGATCACAGAGAACACGGAGGTTAAAGGAACACAATTCTGCATTTCTCAGTGATCTCTGTGCCCTCTGTGGCTAAAGATCAATTAAACAACCACGGGGCTTCGTTTTTGCGCCGCTCTTCGTAGGCCTTGATCTCGTCGACGTGCTGCAGGGTCAGGCCGATGTCGTCGAGGCCGTTGATCAGGCAGTGTTTGCGGAACGGGTCGACGTCGAAGGCAAACTCTTCACCGCTCGGGGTGGTGATGGTCTGCGTCTCGAGATCCACGGTGAGCTGGTAGCCCTCGGTGGCCTCGACCTCGTTGAACAGTTGGTCCACCTTCTTCTCATCCAGCACGATGGGCAGGATGCCGTTCTTGAAACAGTTATTGAAGAAGATATCGGCAAAGCTCGGCGCGATGATCACCCGAAAACCGTAGTCCAGCAGCGCCCACGGCGCATGCTCACGGGAGGAGCCGCAGCCGAAGTTCTCGCGCGCCAGCAGGATGTTGGCCCCCTGATAGCGCTCCTGGTTGAGCACGAAGTCGGGATTGAGCGGACGCTTGGAGTTATCCATCCCCGGCTCGCCGTGGTCCAGGTAGCGCCACTCATCGAAGGCGTTAGGACCGAAACCGGTACGCTTGATCGACTTCAGAAACTGCTTCGGGATAATGGCGTCGGTGTCCACATTGGAACGATCCAAAGGCGCCACAATCGCCGTCAACTTTTCAAATTTGTCCATTTTAATAACCCCTTATCGCCACAGAGGTCACAGAGAACACAGGGGCTTGAAACTGCCTATGACTCAGTGAGCTCTGTGCTCTCTGTGGCAAAAATCAGTTCAGTTCACGCACGTCGGTGAAGTGGCCCTTGACCGCGGCCGCGGCGGCCAGGGCCGGGCTCACCAGGTGGGTGCGGCCGCCGTTGCCCTGGCGCCCCTCGAAGTTGCGGTTCGAGGTGGAGGCGCAGCGCTCACCGGACTGCAGGCGGTCGGCATTCATCGCCAGGCACATGGAGCAGCCCGGTTCACGCCATTCGAAACCGGCCTCGATGAAGATCTTGTCCAGTCCCTCTTCCTCGGCCTGTTTTTTCACCAGGCCGGAGCCGGGCACCACCAGCGCCTGTTTCACGGTGGAGGCGACCTTGCGTCCCCTGGCCACGGCCGCGGCCTCGCGCAGGTCCTCGATACGCGAGTTGGTGCAGGAGCCGATGAAGACCACATCCACCGGAATGTCGCTGATCGCCATGCCGGCATCGAGTCCCATATACTGCAGCGCGCGGCGCATACCTTCGGCCTTGACCTTGTCCTGTTCATCCTCCGGGTTCGGCACCCGCTCGCTGATACCGACCACCATCTCCGGCGAGGTGCCCCATGTGACCTGCGGTTCGATACAGGCGGCGTCGAGCACCACCTCCTTGTCAAACACCGCATCGTTATCGGACTTGAGGTCGCGCCACGCCTCGACCGCCTTGTCCCACAGCTCGCCTTTCGGTGCGAGCGGCTTGTCCTTGAAGTAGTCGATAGTCTTCTCATCCACCGCCACCATACCGGCGCGGGCGCCGGCCTCGATGGCCATGTTGCAGACGGTCATGCGCCCCTCGACGGAGAGGTCGCGGATCGCCTCACCGGCGAACTCGATGGCGTGGCCGGTGCCGCCGGCCGTGCCGATCTTGCCGATAATGGCCAGCACGATATCCTTGGCGGTGACGCCGGGACCGACATGGCCCTGCACCGTCACCCGCATGTTCTTCATCTTCTTCTGCACCAGCGTCTGGGTGGCGAGCACATGCTCCACCTCGGAGGTGCCGATACCGTGGGCCAGCGCGCCGAAGGCGCCGTGGGTCGAGGTGTGGGAGTCGCCGCAGACCACGGTCATGCCCGGCAGGGTCGCCCCCTCCTCGGGGCCGACCACATGGACGATCCCCTGACGCACATCGTTCATCGGGAAGTAGGTGAGGCCAAACTCTTTAACATTCGTGTCGAGTGTCGAGACCTGAATGCGGGCGATGGGGTCCTCGATGCCCTCGATACCGCCGCTCTGGCCGGTGGTGGGCACGTTGTGGTCCGGTGTGGCCACCACCGAATCGGTGCGCCACGGCTTGCGACCGGCCAGGCGCAACCCTTCGAAGGCCTGCGGCGAGGTCACCTCATGCACCAGGTGGCGATCGATATAGAGCAGCGCGGTACCGTCCTCTTCGCTGCGCACCACATGGGCATCCCACAATTTGTCGTACAGGGTCTTGCCGGCCATGACGTCTCTCTTTATGCAAATCGGGTTAATTACAGTGCAATCAGGGTAACTCCGCCCACATCATTACACAAATTCATATTTTTCATATATTCTATTCCAAACTGGAATATCATTATGGACATTACCGCCCTGCACGCCTTTACTGCCGTCGCCGAACACGCCTCCTTCTCCCTGGCGGCGGAGAAGCTGTTCATTACCCAACCGGCGGTGAGCAAGCGCATCGCCGCACTGGAACAGGAACTGGACAGCCCGCTGTTCGACCGCATCGGCCGCCAGGTGGTGCTGACCGAGGCGGGTGAGGCGCTGCTGCCCCACGCCCGGCGCATCCTGGATGAGATCGATAACAGCCGACGGGCTATCGCCGACCTCTCGGGCCGTATCAGTGGCCGCCTCAGTCTCGGCACCAGCCACCATATCGGTCTGCACCGTCTGCCGCCGCTGTTGCGCGAACTGCGCCGTCGCTACCCCGAGTTGCAGCTGAACATCCGCTTTCTCGACTCGGAAACCGCCTGCCGTGCGGTGGAACATGGTGAACTGGAACTGGCCATCGTCACCCTGCCACCGCGCCCCTCGGCACAGCTTCTCATCACCCCGCTGTGGGACGATCCGCTGGCGGTGGTCTGCGCCCCCGACCACCCGCTGGCAGGCTACAGACGTAGCGGCCTACCCACCCTTGCCCAGCACCCGGCGATCCTCCCCGGAGCGGAGACCTTCACCCGCCAGATCGTCGAAGCGGCCTTCAAACCGCTGGGCATGACGCTGCAGGTGGAGCTCTCCACCAACTTCCTGGAGACCATCAAGATGCTCACCGCCGTCGGCCTGGGCTGGAGCGTGCTGCCCGAGACCATGCTCGACAGCGAACTGAAACGGCTCAATACCCCGCTGCAGCTCACACGCCAGCTCGGAGTCGTACAGCACGCGGCACGCACCCCCTCCAATGCCGCCCGGGCGATGCTGGAATTGTTACAAAAATAAAGAAAAGTCGGTGCGCCTGACGGCACACCCTACCGTAAGCGAACTCGTAGGGTTTGCCGAGCCTTGCGAGGCGAACCGTCATTGCAACCCGTACAGAAACGGTCGTCGGTGCGCCTGGCGGCACACCCTACCTGCTCATCCAACCTGCCCGGTATAAACAAATCACCCGGTTGCGCCCCGTCATTGCTAAACTGCATACTTCAAACATGAAACGTGCAATTTGAAACCTTCCCATGACTCAACCATCCATCCTTGGCCGCTGGTACGCCGATCCACTATCGCCCGATGAAGCGCGGCAGCTGCTCAAACAGACTGAGCAGAGGGAGGAAAAACGAAAACGCCACGGCGGCGGCACCCTGATATGCGGGCTGCAGCGGATGGTTGCCCGCTTCTGGCTGGGTGGGGATATCGCTGACGACTATCAGCTTCTCAGACCCGCCGCAGCCCGCACCGCCCACGGTGAGGCGCTGCTGGAGATGGTCTACGGCCAGCTACTCTCAAGCCGCAAACTGGCCGCTGGCCTGCCCCACCTGGAGAGCGGTTTTCGCCGTGCGACCAGCCTGTTTGCCGCTGGGGATTACCTTGAGGTGATGAACCGCCACCGCCTGCTGCGCCAACTCCCCCTTACGGACACCCCCGTCCCGGCAGAGCCACTGGAGACATTGCTAACCACGGCCCGCGTCATCGAGCGGATGCGACAGTCATCACCACAACGCTCCCCCTACCGCCACGACCCCAAGGACACCTACGGCTAACGGCCACGCAGTCGCCCATAGAGCAGGCCAAGGGCGACCAGTACGGCACCGGCGGCGATCCCCACCACGGCGTTGTAGAGCATGGGCACCACAATACCCGCCACCCCATCGAGACCGTGAGTCATCGACTCGAGAGCATGGTGCAGAAACGGCATACCATGAACCAGGATACCGCCACCGACCAGGAACATGGCCGCCGTTCCTACCACCGCCACCAGGCGCATGAACTTCGGTGCCACGAACAGAATCCCGCGTCCGAGTCCGCGACGGGCATCCCCCCAGCCGCCAGAACCAGCCCCCTCGATAAGCGCCAGCCCGGCGTCATCGAACTTGACGATGGCGCTGACCAGACCGTAGACCCCGACGGTGGCGGCCAGAGCGATGGCAGAGACGACCAGGCTCTGGGTGACAATGTCGCTGCCCTGCGCTGCACCGAGGGCGATAACGATGATCTCCGCCGAGAGGATAAAGTCGGTACGAATCGCCCCCTTAATCTGCGTCTTCTCCATGGCGACGATATCCACGGCAGCATCACTGGCCGCCCGGGCCAACTCCCGGTGATGCCCCTCGTCCTCCTCACTACCGTGCAACCATCTGTGGGCAACCTTCTCCACCCCCTCGTAGCAGAGAAACAACCCGCCCAGCATCAGCAGCGGCGTGATCAGCCAGGGCAGGAAGGCGGAGATCAGCAGCGCCAGCGGCACCAATATGAGCTTGTTGATAAAAGAGCCCTTGGCCACGGCCCAGACGACCGGCAACTCGCGCTCTGGCCGCACACCGCTGACCTGCTGGGCGTTCAGCGCCAAATCATCCCCCAGCACGCCTGCAGTATTCTTCGCCGCCACCTTGGAGTAGACCGCCACATCGTCCAGCAAAGTGGCAATATCATCCAGCAACGCAAGTAAGCCGACACCTGCCATGACACTTAACTCCTACTATTAGTAACCGGTTTCAAGAATTCGCCTGTTCAATCAACTGAGAGCACATGCCGGCTATACACTGGTGATGACTACCGCTTTCACGTCCCTGATGGGAACAAGTCCACTCAACCGCGGAGCCAGCGCCAGCTGATCCAGGCTGCCAGCACGGCCTGCGCAGCCGCCATGTAATAGGTGGGCGCGGCACCGAGGGCGTCCCAGGACATGCCGCTGTAGAGTGCACCGAAGGCGCCGCCGGCGCCGAAGCTCAGGCTGCTGTAGAGGGCCTGTCCCTTGCCCTGGTGACGGCCGACGAAGAACTTGTGGAACAGAGCGATCGCCGTGGCGTGGAACACGCCGAAGCTGGCGGCGTGCAGCAGTTGCGCAAAGAGCATGACCGGCAGCGACTCGGGCAGCGCCCCGGTGAGTAGCCAGCGAAACGCGGTAAGCCCGGTGGCCCACAACATCAGGCTGCGCAGGCCAAAACGGTGCACCAGCTGCGACATCACCAGGAAGATCAGCACCTCGGCGATCACCCCAAGCGCCCAGAATTGGCCGATGATGCCCCGGGAATAGCCGAACTCCTCCATATAGATGGTGTAGAAGGTGTAGTATGGTCCGTGGCTGGCCTGCACCAGAAAACAGACTGCCAGCAGCGCCAGCACTTCCGGACGACGCAGGATACTCCCCAACGACTCATGCTGCGGGGTGGCGGCCTGCGCATCGCGCTCCGGCACCACAAGCGAACTGCCCCAGATAGCGAGGAACATCACCAGCAGCACCGGCGGCAACAGAGCGGGCCCCGCCCAGTCAAGCAGTGGCCCCAGGCCCGCCACCGCGACGATAAAACCGATAGAGCCCCACAGGCGGATCATGCTGTAGCGATGGCTCTCCTTGCCCAGGTGGCTGAGGGTGGTGGCTTCGAACTGCGGCAATGCCGCATTCCAGAAGAAACTGAACAGCAACATCACCAGTGCCAGCGGCCAGTACGCCTCGGCCACAAACACCCCGCAGAAGGTGACCACTGCCAACAGCGACCCCCAACGCACCACCGCCATACGCTTGCCGGTATGGTCGGCAATCCAGCCCCATACGTTGGGCGAGATGATCTTGGTAGCCATCAGGATCGCCATCAACTGGCCGATCTCCAGGCTGCTGAAGCCAAGGTGTTTTAAATAGAGTGACCAGTACGGCACCAGCGCGCCGAGGCTGGCGAAGTAGAAGAGATAGAAGCCGGAGAGGCGCCAATACGGCATAAAAGCAGTTAAAAGTTCAAAGTTGAAGGTTCAAAGAAAAAACAGAAACCAATAGACCTATCCTTGGTACCCATCATTAGGTTAAACCTGTTAAAGAAGCGCATGTTTAAATACAAGGTTAGGATGCCACCATAGGCGCCCTCTTTGAACCTTGAACCTTGAACTCGACTAGCCCGGGATCACCGGTGTTTCAGATCGCACATCCGCATTCTGCGCCCGGTGACGCAGCAGGTGATCCATCAGTACCAACGCCATCATCGCCTCGGCGATGGGGGTCGCACGGATGCCCACACAGGGATCGTGGCGCCCCTCGGTAATCACCTCGGTCGGCTCGCCCTGCAGGTTAACGCTGCGGCCCGGCAGTCGCAGGCTGGAGGTGGGCTTCATGGCAATGGAGGCGACGATGGCCTGGCCGGAGGAGATACCGCCGAGGATCCCACCGGCGTGGTTCGAGAGGAACCCCTCGGGGGTCATCTCGTCGCGGTGTTCGGTTCCCTTCTGCTCGACACAGGCAAAACCGTCGCCGATCTCCACCCCCTTCACCGCATTGATGCTCATCAGCGCGTGGGCCAGATCCGCATCGAGACGGTCGAAGATCGGCTCACCCAGCCCCGGCATCACCCCCTCGGCCACCACGGTAACCTTGGCGCCGATGGAGTCCCCCTCCTTGCGCAGGGCGTCCATGTAGGCCTCCATCTCCGCCACCTTGCCGGCGTCGGGACAGAAAAACGGATTGTTGCGTACTTCGTTCCAGTCGAAGGCCTCGGGCTTGATCGGACCGAGCTGCGAGAGATAGCCGCGAATGGTGATCCCCTGCGCGGCGAGGTATTTCTTCGCGATACCGCCGGCAGCGACGCGCATCGCGGTCTCGCGCGCCGAGGAGCGACCGCCGCCACGGTAGTCACGGATGCCGTACTTCTGCTGATAGGTATAGTCGGCATGACCCGGACGAAAGCGATCCATGATCTTCGAATAGTCCTTGGAGCGCTGATCGGTGTTCTCGATCAGCAGACCGATGGGCGTGCCGGTAGTCCTGCCCTCGAACACCCCGGAGAGGATACGCACCTGATCCGGCTCGCGCCGCTGGGTGGTATGGCGCGAGGTGCCCGGCTTGCGCCGGTCCAGGTCCGCCTGCAGATCCGCCTCCGACAACTCCAGCCCCGGCGGGCAACCGTCGACGATGGCACCGAGCGCCGGACCGTGGGACTCACCGAAGGTGGTGACCGTAAAAAGCTTCCCG